>JAEIGA010017593.1_pt1 | contig 10891 bp, 8 predicted proteins | sample 9270691 | NCBI WGS metagenome assembly JAEIGA01 (sample SAMN17057246, study PRJNA624740) | gut metagenome | biome: biome; isolation source: fecal sample | host: Bos grunniens | place: China: Xizang | collected 2019 | reverse complement strand
TCGCCTGTTTCGAATGAAAAGACTTTTTCGGTATGTTCCTGAGTTTCCCTGTCATAACAATCGACGGCAAAAACGTTGTCGTTCACGTTTTCAAAATACCCCACGGCAGGAACCTCCAGTATCATATTACCGTCGGCATCCGTCAGAATTGAGGAAGATTCTTTTTCGCAGACAAACAAATCCTTGCCGTAAAAATAATCGGTCACGGGGTCGCCTGTTTCTTTACAAACGATTTGTTCACCGCTTTCGAGGTAATAATACTCATGGTAATCTGCATAACTGAAATAGCGTGTGTAATATATAACTGTTTCGTTTGTGCATTCGATGGAATACAGTTCAATTCCGTTTGCGTTGAAGGAATAAAGCTCTTTGCCGCTGCTGTCATAAACTCTTCCCCAGTGCCCCTGAACGCATACATATCGTTCATCGCTGACACGGTTAATATCTTCCCAGGCAGGGCTTACCAGCCACTTGCCGTCTTTGTTTATGAGCCCGTAAAGTGAGCCGTTGGAAGCGATTGCAACGGATTTGCTGAAGCTTGAATGAATCTGTACGTCCTCAAAAACATAATTGCCGTTCAGGTCAATCATTCTGTCTTTGCTTTTGTCGGAAAGGGGCTCGGAATAATAATTGACAAGAAGATAACCGTCTGAATAGCTGTCATAAGAGCATATGTTTTCTTTCGAAAAAATAAGATTTCCGTCGTAATCATAGACTTTGAGGTATGCAGATTCTGTTATTTTTTCGGTTTCCCAGTCGTAATACGGTCTTCTTGAAACGACGATTCTGTTTTCTGATGGCTGGTTGACACTTGATATATCTTCAATCACCCATGACCCGTCCTGCGGACAAAGGAAAGATGTGGTCTCTTCCCAGTCGGTTATTAACGAAAGCTCGATGAAATATCGGCCGTCCGCTTCCCATATACTGTAATAATCATAAATCGCATCAACGACTATTTCGCCTTCTGTTGTCATAAGCCCGTATTTTTTAGCGCTATAAACACGCTCTGTATCGTCTTCGTAATATTTTTCAACGGGCGTGTAATCCTTGTATCTGCCCACGAAAGGTATCAGATTTCCGTAATTATCCGCAGGGACAAGCTTTTCTTTGAATTCAGGGTAGCGGCGCTTGTAAACCAGGTCGTCAACGTATTCGCCGATTTCGGGCAGTTTTTCGAGCATGAAAACAGGCGAATCGCTCTCAATTGCGTTTTGCCGTTGAGCGGTAACTTCGGGCTCCGTTTCTTTTTCTTCGGTTTGTTTGCTGCAAGCGGTGAATGCGGTCAGCATCAAAAGAACGGAAACAAAAAATGCTGAGAATATTTTTGTTCTTTTTACCATCTTTTTTCCTCCTTGAAATTATTATATTTCGAAATCCGAAAGCAGTCAATAATGATTACAAAATTGTAATTCAACTGTAAATATTGTAATAATTCGATAAAATCGGTTTGCATTTGACAAAGAAATATGATAAACTGTAAATGAGATAATAACATTGCCCGTTAGTGCCGTTTGCGCAAAAAATTCCCTTTTTTTGAAGATTTTTTTATATTATTTTGCTTTTAGGTGTTGCAAAGAAACGCTTTATAGGGTAAAATATATTAAATAGTCTTTATTCCAATGGGGTGTTCGGAGATGGCTTTTAAGCTTAATCTTAATTACGTAGGCAAATATGCATCAAAAGAAAATCTTCTTGCAATGCAGCAGGAAGTAACTGCAGCTCACAATATGCTTCATGAAGGCACAGGCAAGGGCAGCGATTATCTCGGATGGATTGACCTTCCGGTTAACTACGATAAAAATGAATTTGAAGAAATCAAAAAGAGCGCTGAAGAAATCAAAAAGAATTCCGAAGTTCTCATCGTTCTCGGCATCGGCGGCTCATACCTCGGCGCAAGAGCGGTAATCGAATTCATTAAATCCAATAATTATAACCTTATTAAAAAGGATACTCCCGATATTTATTTCGGCGGTAATACAATCAGCTCTTCTTCGGTCAACGAGCTTATAAAGCTCATCGATGGCAGGGATTTTTCAATCAACGTTATCTCAAAATCCGGCACAACAACCGAAACCGCAATCGCTTTCAGAATTTTCAAAAAGATTATTGAAGAAAAATACGGTAAGGAAGAAGCTGCAAAGAGAATTTACGTCACGACAGACAGAGCAAAAGGCGCGCTCAAAGCCCTTGCAGATGCAGAGGGTTACAAAACGTTTGTTGTTCCTGACGACGTAGGCGGCAGATACTCTGTTCTGACAGCCGTAGGTCTCTTGCCCATCGCAGTTGCAGGCATCGATATTGATGCTCTTATGCAGGGCGCTGCAGCGGCAAGAGAAGAATATTCCAACCCTGACATTTCGGCAAACGATTGCTATAAATATGCAGCAGTCAGAAATCTGCTTTACCGTGACGGCAAGAAGGTTGAAATGATGGCAGCTTATGAACCTTCAATGACTCTCTGGTGCGAATGGTTCAAGCAGCTTTACGGCGAAAGCGAAGGCAAGGAAAACAAGGGTATTTTCCCTGCAAGCGCGATTTTCTCAACTGACCTTCACTCACTCGGTCAGTATATCCAGGAAGGCGAACGCACTCTGTTTGAAACAGTCCTCTGGGTCAACGAACCCAAGGAAGATTTCGAAATCGAGTTTGACGAAGTCAACGGCGACGGTCTCAACTTTGTTGCAGGTAAAACCGTTCATTACGTTAACAGCAAGGCTTTTGCGGGCACCGTTCTCGCTCATACGGATGGCGACGTTCCCAACATCGTTATCGAACTCGAAAAGCAGGACGAAGCAACTCTCGGCGCTTTGATTTACTTTTTTGAAAAGGCTTGCGGACTTTCGGGCTATATGCTCGGCGTTAACCCCTTCGACCAGCCCGGTGTTGAAAGCTATAAGAAGAATATGTTTGCTCTTCTCGGCAAGCCCGGCTATGAATCAGAAAAAGAAGCTTTGGAAGCAAGGCTTAAATAAAAACAATCCAAAATTAACATATTAGGAGGAATTCTAAATGGTAAAACTCATTATCGGCAACAAAGGTTCAGGCAAAACAAAAAGACTTATTGATCTTGTAAACGGCGCAGTTGAAAAGTCAAACGGCAACGTTGTTTGCGTTGAAAAAGAAAGACTTCTCACTTACGATGTAAACTACAGAGCGAGACTTGTTGAAACAGACCACTATAACGTAAGTGGTTATGACGCATTCTACGGCTTCCTTAGCGGTATCCTTGCAGGCGACCATGATATCACTGACGTTCTTGTTGATGCAACACTCAAGATCGGCGGCAGAGATTATGAAGCTCTTGCAGACTTCCTTGCAAAGGTTGCTGAACTCAGCAAGATTACTGAACACGACATCACATTCACAATTTCCTGCGATGAAAGTGATCTTCCTGCAAGAATTTTTGATTTTTGCGAAAAAATCTGAATTTAAGGTAATTTTATAGTTGACAAATCACGCACAGAACTATATAATATTTTGTGCGTGATTTCAGGTGTGAATTTATGATTTTAGATTTAGAACCTATTTTTAACACCGAGGGTTTAGTGCGTGAGTTTGCGTATGACCTTGATTTGTCGGCAGAGGAATTCGACGGTTCAAGGCCTTTCGGCGCCCCTGTTAAGGTGAGCGGCAGTGTCGGCAACTACACTGGCATAGTTGAGCTCAGAGCAAGTGCGGATTTTGTGCTTGATTTGATTTGTGACCGATGCGCCAAGCCGATTAAAGTTGAACTTTCAATGCCCGTTAATCACACCCTTGTTACTCATCTTAATGATGAGACAAACGACGAGCTCCTGCTCGTTAATGAGCTTCGATTCAACCTTGATGAACTTGTAACGGAAGATATCTTTCTTGATATGCCGTCAAAGTTCCTTTGCAGCAAGGATTGCAAGGGCCTTTGCCCCACTTGCGGCAAGGACCTGAACGAAGGCTCATGCAGCTGCGAAAAAGAGATTGATCCGCGTCTTGCGGCGCTCAAGCAGCTTCTGGATAATTAAGTAAAAAAACCTCAGGGTTTATAAAGCACAAAATTAAGGAGGTGCTTAAAGTGGCAGTACCCAAGAGAAGAGTTTCCAAGGCAAGAAGAGATAAGAGACGCTCCAACGTATGGAAGATGTCCGCTCCCCAGCTCGAAAAGTGCTCAAACTGCGGTGAGCTCAAGAGATCTCACAGACTTTGCCCTGAATGCGGTTATTATAACGGCAAGCAGGTAGTTGTTAAAGAAGCATAAGTCAAAATAAAGCGGCAGAGGTATGTCTACCCCTGCCTTTTATTTTTTTTGAACATATTTAACGAAAATTATATTAAATTTCGTTAAATATATTGCAAATGGGGTTTTGAATATGATAAAATCAAAATTAATGAAGCTTTGCGTGCCTTCGCCGCTTTTTGCAAACGGTCAGAAAGCCAAAACCGTAGCTGAATGGGAAGCTATTCGACCTTCGGTTAAGGAAACCATGCAAAAGCAAGAATACGGCTACCTGCCCGATGCTCCCGAAAGCGTTGAATTCGAACTTGCGGAAGACGAAGAAGTGAGAGGTTGGTGCGGCAAGGCTAATTGCTATAACCTTAAAATAAAATGCACCGTAGCAGGTGAAGAATTCGCTTTCCCTGCCTATTATATGTATCCTTCAAAAGGGGATAACTTCAAGACGGTTGTTCACGTTAATTTTCGACCCGAAATACCCGACAGATATCAGCCTAATGAAGAAATTATCGATAACGGTTTCGCATGCCTTTCTTTTTGTTACAACGACATAACAAGCGATGACGGTGATTTCACAAACGGTCTTGCAGGTATTCTTTATAAAAACAGCCCCCGCACTCTATATTCGCCCGGCAAAATTGCAATGTGGGCGTGGGCAGCAATGAGGGCGATGGATTTCCTTCAGACCCGTGAAGAAGTGAACAAAAACGCAATTTGCATCGCAGGGCATTCAAGGCTCGGCAAAACCGCACTTTTCACCGCCGCAATGGATGAAAGATTCGCTTTTGCCCATTCAAACTGCGCAGGCTGCAGCGGCGATGCGCTCAACAGAGGCAAGCAGCAGGGTAACGAGGTTATCGGTCATATCTGCGACCGCTTCTGGTATTGGTTCTGCGAAAACTATAAAAATTATATTGGCAACGACGATAAAACGCCCTTTGACCAGCATTATCTCCATGCGCTTATAGCGCCGAGGAAGGTTCACGTTGCCTCCGCTAAAGAGGATATTTGGGCGGCTCCCGAACTTCAGTTCCTTTGCTGCGTTGCGGCGAACGAAGTTTTTGAGCTCTACGGTCAGAAAGGTCTTGTTTATACAGATGAGGATTTCCTCAGAGCAGGTTATTATCTTAATGACGGCAGCATAGGATTCTGTTACCGTGAGGGCAAGCATTTCTTCTCGCGAGATGACTGGCACGGTCTCATGGATTTCATGAATAAACACAGCTGAATAAATTATGGGCAAAAATCCCGATGATTCGGGCTGCCCTGAATATAAGGAGTGTATAATAATGAAAAAATGTCCCAATTGCGCAGCTATCGCAGCAGACGACCGTCTTTTCTGCGAAAAGTGCGGCACAAAGCTTGAAGCGTCGGCACCCGCTGCAGCTCCCGCAGCTGCACCTGCAATGCATCAGGAAGCACCCAGAGCTCAGTATGCACCTCCCGCAGGTTATCAGCAGCAGCCTCAGTACCAGCAGCAGCCCCAGTATCAGGCTCCTCCCGTGATGGTTCCCGATCCCTATGACCACACAGCAGAGTTTGATGCTCAGGATATTTCCGATAATAAGGTTATCGCTGTTCTTGTTTACCTTATGGGCATCATGGGCGTTATCGTTGCTCTTCTTGCTTGCCGCGATTCAAAGTACGTTGCTTTCCATCTCAGACAGGAACTTAAGTTTATCGTTGTTTCAACCCTTACAGCAATTGCAACAGCTCTTCTCAGCTGGACAATTATCGGCGCAATCGCAGGCGGTATTTTCAGCATAGTTCTTGCAGTTATCGAAATCATCTGCGTATTCCAGGTATTCAAAGGTCAGGCTAAGGAACCTGCTATTATCCGCAACCTTAACTTCCTTAAATAATCAATAACATAATTATAAAAACGGTATGTGTTTTTGCACATACCGTTTTTCTTATTTGTGATAAAGTTTTTTGGTCTGATATCTCGGCTCGCAGGTAAGATTGATACCGATTTTTCTGTAAACGTCGGCATCGACCTGCGAAAGGATAACTGTTGAATGGGCTTCGCATCCTTTAAGAAGTTCGATTGAATCGAGCGCTTTTTTTGCAACGGGATTTGTGTTGGCGCTCATTGAAAGGGCGATAAGCGTTTCGTCCGAATGGAGCCTGGGGTTGTGACCCTTAAGGATGCCTGTTTTTAGTTCCTGGATGGGTTCGATAATCGAGGGGGCAATCATCAGCAAATCTTCGGGAAGCCCTGCAATGGCCTTTGCGGCGTTAAGAAGGGCGGCCGATGACGAGCCGAGGAGATTTGAGGTCTTGCCCGTAACGATTCTGCCGTCGGGCAGTTCAATTGCAACTGCAGGCTGGCCTTCGGTTTCCGCGCTTCTGTCGAGAGCAGCTTTGATTACAGGCCTGTCCTCAACAGTAACAGCTGCCTGATTCATAAGGCTTTCAATCTTATCAACTGCTTCCTGCTTGCCTCTGCCCATTCGAAGGTCGCACATTGCGTTGAAATAACGGCGCACAATCTCTTCCTTGGAGGCCTGCTTTGCCGCCTCATCGTCGCAGATGCAGTAACCGACCATATTTACTCCCATATCGGTTGGCGATTTATAGGGGCTGACACCCTCGATGCGCTCGAAGATTGCGTTAAGCACGGGGAAAACTTCAACGTCTCTGTTATAGTTAACGGTTGTTTCTCCGTAAGCTTCGAGGTGATAAGGGTCAATCATATTAACGTCGTTGAGGTCGGCGGTTGCGGCCTCATAAGCGAGATTTACGGGGTGCTTGAGGGGGAGATTCCAGATGGGGAACGTTTCAAATTTTGCGTAACCTGCTTTGTTTCCCCTGAGGTTTTCGTGGTAAAGCTGTGAAAGGCATGTGGACATCTTGCCGCTGCCGGGGCCGGGGGCTGTAATAACAACAAGAGGTCTTTCGGTTTCGATGAATTCGTTTTTGCCGAATCCGTTTTCGCTCACGATGTGGGCAACGTTATAGGGATAACCTTCAATTGTGTAGTTGATGAAAACTTTCACGCCGAGCTTTTCAAGCTTTTCCTTGAATGCCGTTGCGGCAGGCTGACCCTTGAATTGACCGAGCACAACGCTGCCGACAAAGAGGCCTGCGCCTCTGTAAGCATCAATCAGGCGGAGTACGTCAGCATCATATGTTATGCCGAGGTCACGGCGGATTTTGTTGCTTTCGATATCTGCGGAATTGATGACAATAACAACCTCAACGTCTTTTGCAATGCTTTTGAGCATCTGAAGTTTACTGTCAGGTGCAAAGCCGGGCAGGACTCTTGAAGCGTGATAATCGTCGAAAAGCTTGCCGCCAAACTCCAGGTATAGCTTGCCGCCGAATTCGCTGATGCGCTTGCTTATCTGCTCGGATTGTTTTCTAATATAGGCATCGTTATCAAACCCTATTCTTTTCAAATCAAACACCTCTTGCTTTCCGCTGACGGAATACATTTAACTAAATAATTATATAACGCAAACGTTTTTAAATCAAGAGTAAAGCTGAAAAATATTATGATATTAAAATAAAAAGAGTGTGCCTGATGACACACTCTGATTATCAGAATATTGAGAAATTAACAACAAGCGCTGCAAAAACAATCGAAACCATTGAAAGAAGCTTGATAAGAATGTTGATTGCAGGGCCCGAGGTATCTTTGAAGGGGTCGCCGACGGTGTCACCGACAACGGCTGCTTTGTGGCAGTCGGAGCCTTTTCCGCCGTGAGTGCCGCTTTCGATGTACTTTTTGGCGTTATCCCAGGCGCCGCCCGAGTTTGACATGAATACTGCAATAAGGAAGCCCGAAGCCGTTGCGCCTGCAAGCATACCGACAACGCCGCTGCATCCGAGGAAAATTCCTACTGCAACGGGAACGATGATTGCAACAACTGTGGGGAGAATCATTTCTTTAAGGCTTGCTTTTGTGCAAAGGTCAACGCAGCTTGCGTAGTCAGCCTCTGCTTTGCCTTCCATAAGACCTTTGATTTCCTTGAACTGGCGGCGTACTTCCTTAACAACGCTTTGTGCGGCTCTTCCGACGGAGTTCATCGTCAGCGCGGCAAAAACGAAGGGGAGACATGCGCCGAAGAAAAGGCCGATAAGAACGGTGGGGTTTGTAATGCTCAGGTCGGCGATTTTTTCTGCGCCGCCTTCGATTGTCTTGACCTTATCGATATATGAAGCCATCAAAGCGAGGGCGGTCAGAGCGGCTGAACCGATAGCGAAGCCCTTGCCTGTTGCGGCTGTTGTGTTGCCGAGGGAATCGAGAGCGTCTGTTCTTTCTCTTACCTGCTTTTCAAGGCCTGACATTTCAGCAATGCCGCCTGCGTTATCAGCAACGGGGCCGTAAGCATCGGTTGCAAGGGTGATGCCGAGGGTTGAAAGCATGCCTACTGCGGCAAGAGCAATGCCGTAAAGACCCATTGAAGCGCTTTCCGAACCGCCTGAAACGAAGAACGAAACAAGAACGCAGATGCCTACGATAATGATGGGCATAAGGGTCGAAAGCATACCGACGGAAAGGCCGCCGATGATGATTGTTGCCGTGCCTGTTTCCGATGTTGCGGCAAGATTCTTGGTGGGCTTGAAGCTGTCGGAAGTGTAATATTCCGTTGATTTGCCGATAAGCACGCCTGCAACAAGGCCGGCAAGAATTGCAAAATAAATGGTCCAGTTTTCTTTGCCGAGGATGAAATAAACAAGCGGAAGCGAGATAACGGCAATTATGATTGCCGCAAAATTGGTGCCCCTTGAAAGCGAGCTGAGAAGCTGCTTCTGGCTTGCACCTTCCTTTGTTTTAACGAGAAACGTTCCGAAGATTGAGCAGACGATGCCGATTGCGGCAATAAGCATGGGCAGAGCCATTGCGTTTATGCTGTTCAATGCAGTAACACCGAGCGCACTTGCTGAAATAACGGAGCCGACGTAGGATTCATAAAGGTCAGCGCCCATGCCTGCAACGTCGCCGACGTTATCGCCAACGTTGTCTGCTATAACGGCAGGATTCCTCGGGTCGTCTTCGGGGATTCCCGCTTCAACTTTGCCCACAAGGTCAGCGCCGACGTCGGCTGCTTTTGTGAAAATACCGCCGCCCACTCTTGCGAAAAGAGCCATCGAGGAAGCGCCCATGCCGAACGTGAGCATAGCGTTTGTGATTTCATGCGGTTCGAGCTTGAAAACAAACTTGAGCAGGAAGAACCAGATTGAAATATCGAGCAGACCGAGACCTACAACGGTGAAGCCCATAACGCTGCCTGCATTGAATGCTATTCTGAGGCCTCTGTTGAGCCCTTCACGGCAGGCGTTAGCGGTCCTCGCGTTTGAAAGGGTTGCGATTTTCATGCCGATGAAGCCCGAAAGTGCGGAGAAGAATCCGCCTGTCAGGAATGCAAAAGGAACGTAAGGTGTCAGCATTTTCGCAATCGCCATAGCTCCGAGAATTACAAACATAACCCCGAAGAAAATGAAAACGATTTTGTACTGCCTCTTAAGATAAGCGTTTGCGCCGCTGCGGATGGATGCGGAAATTTTCTGCATGCGTTCTGTTCCTTCAGAAGCTTTGAGCACTTTCTTTGCCGTGAAAGCGGCAAAAAGAAGCGCTGCTATTGCTCCGATAAAGGTGAGCAATGTGAGTATTTTTTCCACTTTTGTTGCCTCCTTGAAATTATGGTTTTATGGTTATTAAAGATAAAAAATATAATTTTTGTAAATTATATAATAACTCTTTAAAAAATCAAATTCAATACTGTTCACACAAAATTCAAAAAATTTGTGCAAAAAGCAATTCATGAATACTTATTGATAACTTTTTTTGTGTTATGATATACTAAATAAAACCGAGATTTTTTCGGGAAGGTGAAATGAATGAAAACAAAAGGTAAGATTTTTATATCTCTGATTCTGACTGCTTTTCTTGTTTCAACAGCGGTTGCATCGGGCTTGTTTAGCACGGCTTCTGCTGACGTACCGGGCGAATACCGCCCCGATACCGAAGCAGAAATCGAATCGCTCTAAAGAAGCATTGATTATGCACTCGAAAAGGCAGAAACCGTTGGCACGGCCGCATTTTTTGATTACGGATTCATCGTAGCAACCGATTATTTGTCTGCCGACGGTAAGACGGACGTTGCCGATTTGTTTGAGCAGCTTATCGACTCAAACCCCAACCGCACAATATACTTTCCGGATGGAATATACCTGATAAGCAAGCCGATCAAGACCCCTGCAGACCCCCGCAAGAGTGTTGATTTGCAGCTTTCGAACTATGCAGTTATCAGGGCTGCAGAAAATTTTGACGGCGAAGCCCTTGTGCGGCTTGGCGGCAAGGATGCGGCGAACGATACGCACACGCCCGGCAGCAACTATTCGCTCACAGGCGGAGTTCTTGACGCTTCAGGCATAACAAACGGCGTTTCAATTGACAGCGGCAGAGAAACTGCCGTTCGTAACGTTTCAATCAAAAATGCGGTTGTCGGTATCCACGTGAAATACGGCGCGAACAACTCTTCAGCCGATGCAGATATAAGCGACGTGAATATCATCGGCAAAGGCGGCACGGATTCGGTCGGAATCCTTGTTGAAGGATATGACAACACATTCACGAATATACGCATAGGCCACGTTTTCACGGGCGTTTACCTCAAATCTTCGTCCAATTCCCTTCGCAACATTCATCCGCTTTATTATTCGGATTATACC
>JAEIGA010017592.1_pt1 | contig 10892 bp, 11 predicted proteins | sample 9270691 | NCBI WGS metagenome assembly JAEIGA01 (sample SAMN17057246, study PRJNA624740) | gut metagenome | biome: biome; isolation source: fecal sample | host: Bos grunniens | place: China: Xizang | collected 2019 | reverse complement strand
GAGCTGCTCCAGCTACTCCGCCATCGACGAGGCGAATTAATCAGAACGATCGTCATTGCGAACCACTGCGCCTTTGGCGCGTGCAGAGCGCAACCGCCAAAGGCGGCTCTTAGCGCGGAGCAAAGCACACTGGTGTGGCAATCTCCATCTATCCGGGAGATTCCCACGCCAGTCTGCTGACTGGCTCGGAATGACATTGCATCCACCTACAGAAAATTGATAAATATCAGGAGGAAACACAAAATGGCTGAAAAGAAGAATATCCGGGAAGAGGCGGCTGTGGCTGCGGAGAATATCCGCCTGGAGGACCGGGAAGAGATTTTTATTGAGCGTGCCGCTGCCAACGAAGAACCCAATCTCTTTGTCAGTGTCAACGGCTACAACTGCCTGCTGCCCAAGGGCAAGACAAGCCTGGTACCCAAGTCCGTGGCGGCGGAGATCCACCGGGCGCGCCGGGCTCAGCAGCGGCTGGATGCCACAGTGGACGCCCTGAAAGAAGGGATTGCATGACCCTGATGGAAGCCATCCAGCAGGTGGATGCCCTGAAGCCCAATGCCTACAGTGTCCGGCAGAAGATCCTGTGGCTTTCTCAGCTGGAAGCCATGGTGGGGCGGCTGGTCACGGGACAGGAGTGGGACGGTTCCGGGGGATTCACGGATGAGACGGATCCCGGTACCCGGCTTACCATGCAGGCTCCCTTTGATATGGCTTATCTGTACTGGCTGGAAGCCCAGATCCACTATGCCAATGAGGATCTGGATCTTTACAACAGAGCCATTGTGCTGTTCAACAGGGTCTTCGGGGAATACAAGGCAGACTACAGGCGGAATCACGGCGGGGAAATCGCCGGCCGGTTCCGGTTCTGAGGAGGGATGCCCATGATCTTCCCTACCCTGCCCACGAGACCCGGTTTCCGGCAGTCCACAGACGCTTTTGCCGGGTACAACCACAACCTGCGGATCGGAGACAATGAATTTTACCGCATGGAAAACCTTACCTCCGACCTGGCTCCGGTGCTGTCTCCCCGGAAACCACGGGGGTTATATGCCCAGGGGGTCAATGTCCAGGGCATGATCGCCAGGGACAGCCTGTGCTATGTGGATGGCAGCGACCTGGTGATCAACGGTCAGCGGATCTTTTTGGATCTGTCCACCGATCCCGAAGACTGCCCCAAGCAGCTGGTGTCCATGGGCGCCTACATCATCATCCTGCCGGATAAAAAGTACGTAAATACCGCCAACTTTCTGGATTGCGGGAACATTGAAGCGGAAATAACCACCCAGGCTCCTGTCACATTCACTCCCTGCATGGCTGACGGCACGGAGTATGTGCCGGACTATGTCCAGAGTCAGCAGCCGGAGGCACCTGGAAACCTGGCTCTGTGGGTGGATACTTCCTCCCAGCCCCACAGTCTGAAGCAGTATTCCGAAGCCATGGATCTGTGGACCGGCATTGAGACCACATATGTGAAAATCCGCTGCCCCGGCATCGGCAGCCCCTTTGCCCGGTACGACGGAGTGAGGATCTCCGGTCTGGGGGAAAGCGACATGGAGCAGCTCCGGGCCCTGGAGGGCGCTGCCATCCTCTATGCCCGGGAGGAGAATGCCATTGCCGTGGCGGGAATCCTGGACGGGGCGGTGACGGTGGATCTGCCGGTAACGGTTTCCCGGAAGATGCCGGTGATGGATTTTCTCATTGAGCATGACAACCGGCTCTGGGGCTGCCGTTACGGCCCCGACGCGGAAGGCAATGTGGTGAACGAACTTTACAGCTGCGCCCTGGGAGATTTCCGGAACTGGGAGCAGTTTCTGGGGTTGTCCACCGACAGCTACCGGGTATCCCTGGGCAGCGACGGGGTCTTCACCGGAGCCATCACCCACGGCGGCTATCCCCTGTTCTTCAAGGAAAACTGTCTGCACAAGGTCTACGGCCAGATCCCGGCCAATTTCAGCGTCCAGACCACAGCCTGCCGGGGCGTCCGGAAGGGATGCCACCGGAGTCTGGCCATTGTGGGAGAGATCCTCTACTACAAAGCCCGCCACGGAATCTGCGCCTATGACGGATCTCTGCCGGTGGAGGTTTCCGGCAATCTGGGTCAGCAGCGCCATACCCATGCGGTGGCGGCAGCCCATGGGGGAAAATACTACGTCAGTATGGAAAAAGCCGAAGGCACCGGTCACGACCTCTTCGTCTTCGACACGGAAAAGGGCCTCTGGCACAGGGAAGACGACCTGGCGGTTTCTCTTTTCTGTTCCTGCGGCGATGAACTTTACTGCGCCACCGGAGACGGAAGAATCCTGACCATGCTGGGTTCCGGAGAAAGCTATGAGCAGACCGTTCCCTGGATGTTCGAGACCGGTATTCTGGGGGCGAATCTGCCGGAGAAGAAGACGCTTCAGAAGCTGAACATCCGGATGGTGCTGGAACAGGGCAGCCGGATGCACATCCTGGCCCAGTACGATTCTGTAGGAGCCTGGCATGACCTGGCCTTCCTCACCGGCACGGATCTGCGGAGCTTTACCGTGTCCGTAAAGCCCCGGCGCTGTGACCATCTGCGGCTGCGGGTGGAGGGGACAGGCCCCGGCATGATCTTCAGCATTGCCAAAACCTTTTCCAGGGGGAGTGATGTGTAATGCATGTTCAGATCCCTACCCCCAACATCACCGCTTCCGGCGACCGGGAACGGCTGCGGCAGATCCAGAGCTATCTTTACCGGATGGCCGGGCAGCTGCAGTGGGCCTTTGACAACCTGGAAACCGGCAGCACAGAAGCCGCGGCCCGGAGTCCTGCCCCCCAGACCGGAAAACAGAGGGAAGATCCGGCTTCCACCTTCTCCGGCATCAAGAATCTCATCATCAGGTCCGCGGACATTGTCAATGCCTACTATGACCAGATCAGCCGCCGGCTGGAAAGTGTCTACGTAGCCCAGTCGGATTTCGGTACCTACACACAGCAGACCCAGCTGGAACTCCAGGCCGGCAGCGAAAGCATCCGGCAGCTGTTCGCGGAAACCGAGACCCTGTCCCAGACGGTGGAGGAACTGTGGAGCAGCACCCTGGAGGCCAATGCCTACATCAAAACCGGCAAGCTGTGGGAGGATGAAAACGGCATCGGCGTATACGGTCTGGAAATCGGACAGACCAAGCAGCTGAATGGGGAAAAGATCTTCGACAAATTCGCCCGGTTCACCGCGGACAGACTGAGCTTCTTTGACAGCAACGATGTGGAGGTGGCCTATATTTCCGATTACCACCTGCACATCACCAACGCGGTTATCACCGGTTCTCTGATGCTGATGCAGCAGTTTCAGGTTTCTCAGGGAAACCAGTCCATCGATTTCAAATGGTTAGGAGGATGATCTATGGCCACCGGTTATAAAGTGTACTGTCCCAGTACTTCTTTCAATACATACTCCGGAAAATGGGGGGGCAGCATCACCACCTGGGCCTGGGAATTTGAGACCTATGTGAAGGTCCGTGTCAAGTTCTACACCACCCAGCATTATCTGAACAACAAGGTCCAGGGAACGGACTATTTTTACGGAACGGTGGTGATCAACGGAACACCCTACGATTTTAAAATCGCGTACCTGGGCTATTCCGGTGCCAACAGCAGCTATACCTTTGAAGAGGAAATTGAGATCCCCTTCAACAGCAGCGGAAAGGCAGAGCTTTCCATTGCGGTTTCGGTACAGGGCGCCCCGGGAACCTACCTCCAGGGCTACAGTCTGGGCGGTTCCCTTTCCCATACCTTTTCCAATGAGGCCAAAGCAGGTACCCTGGAACTCTCTCCTTCCGCAAAACAGATGGGCGATACCGCCACCCTGGCAGTAAAAGACGGTGAAGGCACCGTCCGGTATAAAATTTCCTATGCATTCGGCAGCCTTACCGGTCTGGTGACGGAGCAGCAGATGATCGCGGAGAATGCTTCTTTGCTGGAATATCAGTGGGTGATCCCGGATCTTCTGGAGGGCTGTCCCAACGCTGCCGGCGGACTGCTGACCCTTACCTGTGAGACCTACCGGTTCAGTACCCTCATCGGCACCAGCCAGGTGCAGCGGGAGATCTCCGCGTTCCCGGCAGTGACCCCGGAAGTACAGAGTACGGTGAGAATCGGCTATGGCTGCACGATTTCCGTTCCCAGACCCACGGAGCGATACAGCACCACCCTGCGCTGCCGGCTGCTGGGTCAGGAGCATGTCATTGCGGAAGGGATTCTGGCAGATGCCTATGACTGGGAAATTCCCCTGTCCGTGGGCAAGCTGATGCCGGCTTCGGCATCGGAGACGCTGTATCTGTACTGCGACAGCTACCACGGTACAGCTCTGGTGGGAACCGGCAGCTGTTCCTGCAAAATCACGGCAAACATCACCAATGACCTCTACAGGCCGGTGATCGATGCTGTCCGGATCCGCAGATATGTGCCGGATGCCCCGGAAACCTTCCAGGGGATCCTGCTGCAGAATGTATCCCTGGCGGATTTTTATGTGGATGCCCACTCGGATTCTTCGGAACTGGAAAGCTATACCTTCAGAGGCTTCGGCCGGGAGATCACCATCAGCGCCGGAGATTTTGTGAATTTTCCGGCAATCCCGGCCAATGCCAATTCCGGCAGCCACACCATTTCCATCGGGATCAAGGACCGCCGGGGCATGACGGAAACCAACTACTATACCCTGTCCATCCTTCCCTACAACAAGCCGAAGGTGATCCCCTACGCGGCGGAGGATGTGCGCTATTCCGCTCCCGTCTGCTTCCGGGCAGACCGGGAGGGCATGGCGGCAGGTGCCGGAACCTGGCTGCGGATTCTGGCGGGAAAACAGTATACCCGGATCCTGTCCGGCGAAACTTCCGTCAATGCCTGTCAGCTGACGGTGAGAGTCCGGAAAACCGGCGAAGACTGGCCGGAAACCGAAACGGTGCTGCTGCCCTTTGAATCGGAGACGGACTTTGTATCCCGGAATCTGGAGGATATCTTCCCGGATCCGGATGCCAGCTACCAGGTGGAGCTGAAGGCTACGGATCTTCTGGGATTTTCCCACTGCTATCTGGCGAAGGTATCCAGCCAGAAGGTGAATTTCTCCCTGCTGTGCGCCGCGGACGGAGCGGCTTTCGGTAAGACCGCGGAACATCCCGGGGTGGTGGAGATCGCCCAGGATATGACCCTCTGGGTCAGAGGCAGATTAAAGGTGGACGGGGAAAGCTGGCAGGAACTGGACACGGTGGACAGCGGGGAAATCTGGGAGTCTGGCTATGTCCACGGCCAGAAGGGTGTCAGCGGCTGCTTCTACCGGAGGGAACAGGGAGGCAGAATCTGCGCGGTCTTCAACCGGGCCATCCGTTGGGGCGGAAGTCCCATTACGGTGAATGCTGATCCCATCCCCGGGGAGGATTGCCCCGACACGCCGGTCAGCGCCCTCTGCCCTGCGGAGAACGGCTTCGTTCTGGCAACGGTGGGCACAGACGGCTATATCACCGTGGATCTGGCCTGGAGCGCCGGCTCCACTGCCCAGCACAACTGGATCGACGGATCCATACAATATTGGAAGGAGGAATCTTAAATGGCGGTAACTCCCTATGAGGAGAAGAAATATGTCCAGAGCGATGCGGTGACCCAGGCCCAGCAGGCGCTGCAGAATCAGCAGGCAGCCAGGCCGGATCCGTACCGGTCTCAGTATCAGTCCGGTCTGGACAGTCTGCTGAACCAGATCCGGAACCGGGAAAAGTTTCAGTACGATGTGAATGCCGATGCCCTTTACCGGCAGGTGGCACAGAACTATCTGCGGCAGGGTCAGCAGGCTATGATGGACACCGTGGGCAAGGCCGCGGCGCTGACCGGCGGCTATGGCAACAGCTATGCCCAGACCGCGGGTCAGCAGGCTTACGATCAGTATCTGCAAGGATTGACGGATCTGGTACCCCAGTATCAGCGGCTGGCTCTGGACCGGTATCAGTCTGAAGGCGAGGATCTGCGGAACCGGTATGATCTGCTGCTGCAGCAGGAGGAAAGCGCCTACAACCGGTACCAGGATGACCTTTCCCGGTACTTTGAGGAACTGGAAAGACTGCAGGCTGCCTATGACAGCCAGCGGGAATATGACTACAACCGCTTTGCCGATGACCGGGACTTTGACTACGGCAAGTATCTGGACGAGCTGAATCATCAGTATCAGCTGGACAGAGACGCAGTGGAGGATGACCAGTGGCTGCAGCAGCTGCAGTACCAGCGGGAGCGTGACCGTGTGGAAGATGAACAGTGGCAGAAGGAATACGAGGAGTCCATCCGGCAGTTCAATCAGAACTACAATCTGAAGATGCAGCAGATGGAAGCCTCTCTGGCGGCAGCGGCAGCCAGAAGCAGTGCCGCAAAATCCGAAACCGCCTACACTCCCAGAACCACAAGCTCTGTGAATTTCATGGAATACATGAACCGGGAAAACAAAGCCGCCGGCAAGGGCGGTCTGACCACGCAGCAGGCGGCAGCGCTGATCACCCAGGCAGCCAAGGACGGTGTCATCAAAAAGGAAGATCAGCTGAACTATATGATGATCTACGGATAAGGAGGGAGGCGGCATGAAAGAACCTGTTGTAAAAATCACACTGGATCTGCATAAGGAAAGTGTGGATACCGCCGTATCTCTGAAACACGGAGACACCGGTGGCAGGATTGCCATTACCCTGTCGGAGGGGGGCTTTCCCTATGAGATCACGGAGGACTGCTATGCGGTGCTGACGGCGGTAAAGCCCGACGGCAGTATTCTCTATAACCGCTGTGAGATCCTGGGCAATACGGTTTTTTATGAGGTAACGGCTCAGACCACGGCTCTGGTGGGCAGGATGACGGCGGAAGTGAAGCTGTACGGCGGGGAAGACCGTCTGATCACCAGCGCGGCCTTCCGGATTCTGGTGCAGGAGGCCGTCTGCACCGGGGAAATGGTGGAGTCCACCGGAGAAGTATCCGCTCTGACCCATCTGGTATCCCAGACTCTGGACATCACCCGACGCAGCGATGAGCTGATCGCCGCTGCGGAAACCGCCGTCCAGGTGGTGGAGCAGGCGGCGGAATACATCGAAGCCGCCGTTCAGAATGCCAATGAGGCAGCTCACCGGGCGGATCAGTTCCTGCCTGCCGCACAGGCGGCAGAACAGAAAGCCGAAGAAGCCATCCGGAATGTAAATGCTCTCCGGGAAGTGGTCAGCAGCTTCCACAGCAACATTGTGGGGGAGGCAAATGGCGAAGTCATCACAATTGCCGATGCTGCTGACAGGCCGCTGACGGGTCTGAAAGTCTTCGGCAGGACGGAGCAGTTTACCACCACCGGTAAGAATCTGATGCAGAATACTGCGAAAACAGCCACGCAAAATGGCGTAACATTTACTGTCAATGATGATGGTAGTATTACGATGAACGGAACGGCTCTCGATACTGTAAGTGCGTTCTGTACTATCAATAATTCTACGCTGCAGCTATCGGAAGGTGTAAGGTATACTCTTTCCGGTTGTCCCAAACATACTGGCGTAGCTATGTTTGCTGGGCAGTATGGTAATGACTCTGGAAGCGGATATACATTTACTGCCTATACTACGGCGAGCTCCGGGCTTTCTCCTCAGATATATATCCGAGTTTCCAGCGGTACGACTGTGAACAACGTGGTAGTCAAGCCAATGCTCCGGCTGGCATCTGTCACCGATGCCACTTACGAACCCTACACCGGCGGCATTCCTGCACCCAATCCGGATTATCCCCAGACTCTGGACAGCGTAGGTGCTGACGGAAGCGTGGCTGTGAAGGTGTGCGGTAAGAATCTGTTCGATGAGAGCAAAATCGAAAATAAAACCCACCCCGGCAGATATGCTGAATTTGCGGATGGAAGAATCCATTTTGTGAACAATGATGCAGTCGGTTATGTTGCAACCGCAAGTCTAACTCTGACACCGGGAACGTATTATCTTGGTTCTTCAATCCAGACTGTTACCGGAGTTCCTACTGTGGGCTATAAAATCAACAGCAATCCATCAACATACGCAACTAACACATTTGTTACACTTACCGAAACTTCTCAGTTTGAACTGAGAGTCACCACAAGCGGAACTAATACATCAGGCGAGTATTATGCCAACTTTTGGATCACTGCTGGCGAATCCGCAACATCTTACGAACCTTATAAAGAAACTCAGACACTTTCCATCTCCACCCCAAACGGATTACCCGGTATTCCTGTGGCTTCCGGCGGCAACTACACGGACGAAAGCGGTCAGCAGTGGATTTGTGATGAGGTGGATTTTGAGAAGGGTGTGTATGTGCAGAGGGTGGTACTTGCAAAACTGACAAGCACCATGAACTGGAAATATTCATCCTCTACAAATCGCTTTTACACAGTAATTTCTAATGCCAAAGCTGACTATTCCTATAGGCAGTTCATAGGTCTTTGTTCTCATTATCCTGCTGGTGTTCAAGACAAGAATGTTGCTATCAGCTATATCAATGAAGGTAATGAAGGTGTGGCAATCCGTGACGAGTCCAGATTCTCTGGGGATATGGGTGCCTTTAAGGCGTGGCTTGATGCTAATGATGTTTGGGTATTGCTGCAAGCGAAGGAACAACGTGAAACCGCACTGTCAGCAGAACAGCTTGCCGCTTTTGCCTTGCTGCATACCAACTGCCCCAATACCACCGTCTTCAATGATAAAAACGCCGGTATGGAAGTGAAGTATGTGGCGGATGCCAAATGGTACATCGATCAGAAATTCGCGGAGCTGGCTGCCGTGCTGGTAAACCAGTCTTGATGAAAGGAGAGAACAAGGATGTTTGACATTATCAGAAATGTGATCTCTGCCGGCGGTTATAAGCTGGCGGATATGCAGTACAAAATCAAGAAGCTCTATGCACTGGGTGATCTGACGGAAAATCAGCTGGATCAGCTGCTGGCTCTGGCTGACCTGGGCGCTTCCGCGGAGGCGGAGCGTCCGGAGGTGCTGATCATGCTGACCGGTCTGGCTGAGAAGATGGAAGATCTGGAAAACCGGGTGCAGGCGCTGGAGGGCGGCGAAACCGGTGAGGAGGAGCAGTATCCTGCCTGGAAAGCCTGGGACGGCATCAGCAGGGACTATCAGCCCGGTGCGGTGGTTTCCCACAATGGAAAACTGTGGCAGTCTGTCTATGCCGGGCAGAATGTCTGGGAACCCGGTGTAACCGGCACAGGGTTCTGGGAAGCGTATCAGGAGGGATCCGCATGACAGCTTTGCAGAAACAGTGCCTTCTGTGCGCCATGGGCTGTCTGACCCCGGAGGGGATTGATGGCATCTGGGGCCCTGTCTCCGGGGCAGCCACCGGGAAGCTTCAGAAGAAACTGGGGATTCCCGAGGACGGGGATTTCGGTCAGCAGACTCTGGAAGCGGTGGTGAAAGCCCTTGCTGAAGGCCTGCCGGAGGAAGAAACCGGCTCCTTCTGGCAGCAGATCCGGTATTTTAACCGGGAGGAGTTCCGCTGCAAGTGCGGAGGCAGATACTGCGACGGTTTCCCGGCAGAACCCAAAGAAGCGTTGGTGCGGATTGCCGATCAGCTGCGGGAGAATCTGGGGGTGCCTATTACCGTGGTCAGCGGCCTGCGGTGCGATACCTGGAACCGGATCCAGGGCGGCGTGGAAAATTCCCAGCATATGTACGGAGAAGCGGCGGATATCTACGCCGCCGGATGCAGCCAGCCCCAGGTGGAAGCGGAGCTTGACCGCATTGGCGGTGTCCGGTACCACTACCCCATCGACGGCTCTTCCAATGTACACTTCGATATCCCAAAAGGAGGCAGATGATCCATGGAACTGACAGCTGTGATCCAGGGGGCCAGGGATATCTGCTCCGTGGTCACCTGTGCCGCGCTGCTGATCCGCCCCTTCCGGGAGTGGCTTCTGGGAACGGAAGCCCTCCGGGAAGGTCAGCGGTGCCTGCTCCGGGCAGAGATCGTCCGGATCTACTACCGCCACCAGGCAGACAAGCAGCTGCGGGAATATGAATTCAAGAATATGCAGCAGTGCTATGACGCATATAAGGTGCTGAAAGGAAATTCCTTCATCGACCGCATTCATGCAGAGATGCAGGAATGGGAGATCATCTGAGGAGGTATGAATATGATCGACTGGAAACGAAAACTCACATCCCGGAAACTGTGGATGGCCGTTGTGGCCTTTGTGACCCCTCTGCTGCTGGCTTTCGGCATGACAGAGAATACCGTCACCCGGATCACCGCCATCATCATGGCCGGTGCCGATGTGCTGGCCTACATCCTGGCGGAAGGTCTGGTGGACGCGAAAAACGCGGAAGCGAACTAAGACGGTGAAAGGCGGGCCATCGGCCCGCCTTTCACAAATAAGTACCTGCATTTTTGTGCAGATTCCTGTTTTTTGGATTTCCGGAGAAGGTTTCTTGCGTTATTTCCCGGATAACAGTATACTGGCAGTATACTGTACAGGGAGGAAAATTGTATGAGAAATCATGAAGTCACCAACATTCAGCCCCTGCTGAACGAACAGGGTAACCTCCGGGAACCCGGCTGGTCCAGGAAACTGATCCAGCAGTATGACAGAACCGCTATCAAGGCGCTTCCTTTCCGCATCAAGGAGTGGGACTACTATCTGGTCATGTCCAAAGACTTCGCTGTCTGCATGACGGTGTCCGATATGGGCTATATGGGTCTGGAATCCGTCACCTTCCTGGATTTCACCAAACCCTGGGAGCATACAGAAGGACCCACTGTCCTGTTCCCCATGGGTTCCATCCCCATGCCTGCCACTTCTGAAGAAGGCGTCAGCGCGTTTCAGGATGACACCATTGCGCTGAAGGCCGTGGTGGAGAAGGGTAAGCGGCACTTAAGCTGCAATTTCCCCGGCTTCGACGGAG
>JAEIGA010017591.1_pt1 | contig 10892 bp, 7 predicted proteins | sample 9270691 | NCBI WGS metagenome assembly JAEIGA01 (sample SAMN17057246, study PRJNA624740) | gut metagenome | biome: biome; isolation source: fecal sample | host: Bos grunniens | place: China: Xizang | collected 2019 | reverse complement strand
CATTAATAACCAGTATGATACATCAACATGTGTGAAACGTTATACGTCCTGCTTGAACAAGGAAAGTGTTTGTGGTGCCGATTTTGAATTGTGTACATCTACCAAAGATTTCAAGAAACAAGCTTTGTTCTGTGATTCAACGTTGGCTCGTTGTCAAAGTGCAGGGGTACGCGAACTGTTTGGTGTATATCCATGGACTCCGTCCAGTGCGTCAATTGGTGGTCGTGTGGCGTCTATGATTGAAGATGGGGCACAATTGGCGGCGATGAATGCGGTTTCAACGTGTTACAAGGTTGTGGAACAGTGTTTCTTGGGTGCGTGCACGACAAATCCATATCGTTGTATCGAGGGTTCAACCCTTGAAACGGTAACGGCGGCAAATTTAGCATCTGAAACATCGGAAAATGCAACGGCTGTATCTGCGTCTGGTGATGTTTTGTCTAAAAGTGATGTTAATCGTTATTTAAAAACATCCTGTTTGGATACAATTGGTGCAAATAAGTATTGTCATATGACGTTCCGTGAAAAAACACCGACCAAGGGCGAATTGTCTGATATCGAAGCTCAAGAAGAGGTGTTTGAGGCGGCAATTGACCAACGTAAAAAATACGTTGATTCTAAAATCCAAGACATAATGCAGAAATTTGACACCCGTGCCAAGAACAAATGTTCTGAAACAATTCGTTCATGTGCAATGCGCACCTGTGGCGAAGGGATTGGTTCTGTATGCTATACATCTGTATTTAATGGTTCCAATGAATCTATTAACAAAGAATCCACATATGCCCAGATAAAACGCGGTTGTGAATCGATTGTTAATACCGACACAAATTGTCAGTATGCGTATGCCTCTGTCAAGAACCAGGCCTATTCCTATGCATACTTAAATGACGGGGTGTTTGATACATTGTTCCCGGTATATGATGAAACAACCAAGTCCGATCCAATTGGTGTTGTTGCATCGTTAAATGCGACATTGTCTAATAATTACAGTATGGCTGCAATTGCAGAGATGAAAAAACAATGTCAATCCGTCGCGACCAGTTGTGTCAAGACGATGTGTGGTACGGACTATGTAAATTGTTATCGCAATCGTACGGATATTGTTGGCGATTTAACACAAACAGGTGATGCTGACTTTGATAAATCAATGAACAAAGCTGGTGGTGTTCTGGATTACACAATCGTATTGGGGCTGTGTATGAACACGGTAAAGGCGGCCGATGTTTGTGATGAGCATCTTAAAATCGAACAGGCTCGTTTGGCCCAGGGCGCAAATCTTAGCAACAGCTGGGGTGAATCGGCATCTGTGCGTGATGGCTGGATTGATGCTGGTGGTGCCAAGTCTGTAACGGTTGATACCGAAACAGTTCAAAAGGTTGATGCCAACGGTAATAAAATATGTGCCAATTCCAAGGGGTACGAGGGTATTTGTTACCAGGTTGACAACGATGGCGACGTATATGATGAACCGGTTATGGAATCATATAAAACATATCTGACGAACCAGTCTGCGACCACATTGTTCCGCGAACTGTTAAGCGATATTGAATACGAGGCCCAGGCAAAATATAACGCCAAACTGACCAAACAGCAAAATATGTGTATGTCGGCAAATTCTGGTGGTGTAATGGGTAAAAATGATTTGGCCTCTACATTTATGTGGGCGAAATTAAAGAACAACAAGGTTCCGACCAATTACGCAACGGCCGGTCTGAAACCAAACCAGGTTGTGGCCAGTAATGAATTGTATGGTTCTTTCTGTCGGGTACGTGTAAACATTCAATCCGACGACAAAGATATCCAAGATGCCATTAACAAGGGCGCAGATTGGGCAACGGCATACTTTGCCGCCGGCGACGCCTTTACCTGTGGCAGCTGGATAAGTGGCAATGATTTGGAAAAAATTGCCGAAGTCGTTGGCAAGGACGCCCGTGCGGATAAAGAAAAGACCCAGGCTAAAAATCTTGAATGGTGGTTGGCGCCAATCGCCGCGATTGGAACGGGTGTTGGTGGCGCATACCTGGGGGCGGGCATTGCAAACGGTGACGTATTTGGCAAACTGTCCGGTCTGAATTCAAACAAGAAAGATACGAATTCAGTAGAAACCAATCAAAAGAGTTGCAAAAACAGTATTGATTCTGCAACGACTATATTAGGGTCCAGCGACAACAAGGATTATGGTATTATTGAAATGCATGTAAATGCCGCGATTACAAGCGCAAAAAAACTAGATGTGTCAACAACTACTGTAGAAGGATACTTAAAAACATATAAAGAAAAGGTTGATGCATATAAGAGTGATAAAGCCAAGGAAACAGAGGCTAAAACCGCTAATGAAAACCTGAAAAATGGCTTAAATGCGTTGAAAAATTTGTGTGAGGCGGGAAGCAACAATGAAGAAGAAAATTCTGCCAAGAAAACAAAAAATGCGGCGGGGATAACCGGTGCACTAACGGCGGTTGGCGGTGGCATAATGACATTCTATGCGACCAAGGCGATTAAAAATGCCATCCTGGACAAGGCCGAACAAGAGGCATATGATACCTTTATGAATGAAATTGGTAATCATATCTACTGTTACATCGGCGGTGAAGAGGCCGGTCAATACGGCGACGTCATCACCACCAGTATGGAATAAATAAAAAATCCCGCCACATGGCGGGATTTTTTTGATACTTGCAAAACGTGATATTTTGCCCTAAGATTTAATCTATGAAATTTAAAAAGATTCTGCGCATATTTTTAAATGTGATATTCTGGTGCTTTACCGCGGCGATTGCGGCGGTTGCGGCACTGGTTTTGATTTATGGAAATGATTTGCCAGATTACAAAAAATTGGCAACGTATGCGCCACCGGTGGCAACACGCCTTTATGCGGCGGATGGTTCGTTGCTGATTGAATATGCCGAAGAACGTCGTGTATTCATCGATTATGATGATATGCCACCGCAATTGGTAAATGCATTTATCGCGGCCGAGGATCAAAATTTCTGGACGCATCCCGGAATTGATATTCAGGGGATAATTCGCGCCGCCACGAACAACGCAATGCGCAGGATGGGATATAAAGCCAGTTTTTCTGGGGCATCTACAATCACGCAACAGGTTGCAAAAAACTTCTTTTTATCATCTGAACGTACAATTTCCAGAAAAATTAAAGAGGCGATTCTTGCCCTGCGCCTAGAGCGTGCATTTTCCAAACAGCATATCCTGACATTGTACCTGAACCAGATATTCTTGGGTGCGCGCGCGTATGGTGTGGGTTCGGCGGCACTGATGTATTTTAATAAACCTGTATCTGAATTGTCCTTGGCCCAGTGCGCCTTTCTGGCATCTCTGCCCAAGGCACCAAACAATCGTGAAAACGCGATTGAACGTCGCAATTATGTTCTGCGCCGCATGGTAGAAGAGGGCTATATAACCCAATCTGATGCCGACATTGCATCGGCCGAGGAATTAAATATCAACAGTGGCTTTACCGCCCAGATGGAACCGGATTTTCAATACTTTGCCGAAGATGTCCGCCGTCAATTATTGCGTACCCTTGGTCGCGAGGTTTTATATAACCAGGGTCTTTACATAAAAACAACGATTAACCCCGAATTTCAGCGTGCGGCAACCGCCGCCTTGGTCAAGGAATTGGATTCTTATAACAAAAATCATCCTGATTCAGAACCGCTCCAGGGGGCTTTAATTGCAATGAATCCACATACGGGTCGTATTGTGGCAATGGTTGGTGGACATTCTTTCCGGGAAAGTTCGTTTAACCGTGCCACCCAGGCGTATCGTCAAATTGGTTCAACCATTAAACCGTTTGTATATCTGGCGGCGTTGGAACGCGGGTACAGTCCGCAAAGCCTGTTACTGGATGCGCCAATTGTTGGTATTCGCGCGGATTTAAGTGAATGGAAACCCGAAAATTATGATAAAAAATTCTTGGGCGATGTGCCATTGCGGTTATCGCTTGAAACATCGCGTAATGTGCCGACGGTTCGCCTGGTCCAAGATATTGGCGAACAAAACGCGATTGAGGCCGCCCAGCGTTTCGGTGTTTATCCCGCTGATATGAAAAATATAAATCTGTCGATGGCATTGGGTTCTGGCGAGACGACACTTGAAAAACTGGTGTTGGGTTATTCTGCGTTTGTAAATGGTGGTCGTGCAATATCGCCACGGATGGTTGACTATATCGCCGACAGGTATGGTCGCGTTGTCGGTGGTACAGAATCCGAGTTAATCGAATGGTCGCCCGATTTATTGCCACCAACGGTGACGGATGAAACTGAGCCATTATCAGACCCACAAAGCCTGTATCAAATGGTCTCTATTTTACATGGTGCGGTTGAGCGTGGTACCGGTAAACAGGCCCGTGTCAAAGGGCACACTATTGCGGGTAAAACCGGTACAACTAACGATGTCAAGGATGTTTGGTTTATCGGCTTTACCAAGAATTTAATTGCGGGTGTTTACTTGGGGTTTGATAACCCAAAGCCATTGGGGCGTGGCGCGGGGTCCCATATGGCTGCGCGTGTGTTTGCAGACTTTATGAAAACCGCACTAGCAGATGAAAAAGATCAACCGTTTTCTGTTCCAAATGGTATGACTTTTATGCGTGTAAATCGTAGCACCGGTGTGTCGGCGGCATCTGACCCCAACGGTATGATCATATCAGAGGCATTCAAGCCCGGTCAGAAACCAAATCCGGCCCCCGCTGTAAAGCAATCTACGTCCAGCGCGGTTGTTGGTGGTATATTCTAAAAAACATAATTAATAACGTTTATTTTCATATTTTATTGTGATAGAATGTTCGGTATAAGAAGGCTAAGGAGTGTGTTATGCTGACCGATTATTTTTTATCCCACGGTTTAACGTTTTTTGCAAGTGGCTGGATGCAGTTTGGTGCCGCTTTTGGCGCAGCATTTGCAATAATGATGGTTTTTGGGCGTCCCTTTATTCGCGCAATGCATAATTGGCAAAAGCGTGGTCAGCCCATCAGTGAAAACGTCCCGGAATCTCATCGCAAGAAAGCGGGCACCCCAACAATGGGTGGTATTTTGGTCGTAATTGCAATATTGGTTGGTGCGATGTTATTTATGCCAATGCACAATAACCTGCCGGGTTGGATTGCGTTGTTGTCTCTGGTGATGTTTGGTGCACTGGGGTTCGCAGACGATTACAAGAAGGTTTCGTCTCAATCAAAAAAAGCATCAAATGGTCTGTCACCTAAAATGCGTCTTTTTATAGAGGGGGTATTTGTTCTTGTTCTGGCATATTTGATTAATATGACAATGCCACCATATATCCCAGAATATTCATTGGCGATTGGATCTGGAATTATTTTGCCGTTGGGGGTGTTGTATTTTGTGTTTGCGTACTTCGTGATTTGTGGTGGTGCAAATGCAACAAATATCACAGATGGTTTGGATGGAATGCTGGCGAAATTATATATGCCGGTATTGGTTGTATTGGTTGTTGCATTGTATGGTGCAACGCGTATTGGTTTTATGGATACGGTTATGTTCCTGCCATCGGCCAGTGGTCTGTATCCGGTATTAGGTGCGGCATTTGGTGCGGTGTTGGGCTTTCTGTGGTTTAATGCGAAACCTGCTTCAATCTTTATGGGTGATGCGGGCTCATTGGCGTTGGGAGGCTTTATGGGTACGGTAGCAATGCTGTTAAAATCTGAAATTTTAATGGGTATTGCGGCGGGTATGATGGTGTTAATTTTGCTGTCATCGTTTACCCAGACAATATGTTTCAAAATTACACGTCGTATGACGGGGACAGGACGGCGTGTGTTCCTGCGTGCACCATTACATCATCATTTTGAGGAATTGGGCTGGGATGAAACCAAGATTGTAGATAGATTCTTTATCATATCTGTTTTGTTTGCGGGATTGGCATTGGCATTGTTAAAATTCGCATAAAGCAAGGGGATATGGCAAATGTTTGATATTCCGCGCACCGAAGACAGTAAATTTACCAGTTGGTATTATGGAACAGACCGCAAGTTGTTGGGATATGTGTTGGCACTGATATTTGTTGGTATGCTGTGCGCGGTGTCGGCAGGTTCTGTTCAGGCTCTGCGTAAGGGGTGGGAATGGTATTATTTCTTGCAAAAGATGTTGCCGTTTTATGTGTTGGGGATCGGCACGTTATTTGTGGCCAGTATGCTGAATAAAAAGTGGGTATTGGGTATATCGGCGTTAAATGTTGTAGGCTGTTTTTTGTTACTTCTGTGGACTGTAATTCATCCCGTGGCCAGTCATGGTTCCGAACGTTGGGCGGTTATCGGCGGATTGCGATTAATGCCATCAGATTTGATGAAACCAGGCTTGGTTATAATGACGGCGTGGTTTCTGGCAAAGATGAAGGAAAAGTTTGGGGCTGATATATTTTTAAATTCTGCCCCGTGGAAGCCTGCGTGGTTGTCATGGTGGGCATTTTTAGTGCCGTTTGCAATTGTTTTATTGATTTTATTCCAGCAACCAGATATTGGTACAACATTGCTATTTATGGCGGTGATTGGTACGATGCTGTTTATTTCAGGTCTGCCACGCAAGATTTGGTTGCCAGGATTGGGACTTTTTGGTGCGGTTGGGTTCTTGGCATTTTTGTTTGTTCCACACGTGCATCGTCGTGTATTGGAATTTTTTAAGCCCCTCGACCCTACAACCCAGGTTGGATATTCTGTAAATGCGGTTCGTCAGGGCGGATTGTTCGGTATGGGGGATGAAGCCTTTGCAAAAGAATCATTGCCCGATGCTCATACGGACTTTATCTTTGCTGCCTTGGCCGAAGATTGGGGGGCAATATTGGCGTGTGGATTATTGGCACTGTTATTGGTTGTTATTCGTCGCTTGACTGTAACGGCAATGTCTGCGCGTGATACATTTGTGTTTTACGCGGTCGGGGGTACAACGGCATTATTTGCAACCCAGATTTGTATTAATTTGGCATCAACATTGGGATTGATGCCGCCCAAGGGGATGACATTGCCATTTATTTCATCCGGGGGCAGTTCGTTTATGGGATACTGTCTGCTGTTTGGGATGATATTGGCAATTGTTCGTGAAGATAAATGGAAATAAACAAAGGGATTTTAAGATGAAAGTATGGATTGCAACGGGCGGAACAGGAGGACATGTGTTCCCAGCAATGGCGGTAGCGACGGAATTAGTATCGCGGGGATGTGGTGTTACGATTTCTTGTGACGGTCGTGTTCGCGAAATGGTGCGTAAATCGCGTCCCACAGGTGCACGTATGGTGCATATCTGGGCATCGGGTGTTGGCGCAAAAAGTAAATTAAAACAATTGTGGGCATTGTTTAAAATAGGCGTGTCTGCGGTTGCACTGACACTGCGTTTTATGGTGGCGCGTCCCAATCGAGTGGTTGCGTTTGGTGGATATGCATCGGTACCCGCGGTGTTTGCTGCACACGTTTGGGGTGTTCCAACATTCTTGCACGAACAGAATGCGGCAATTGGTCGTGCAAATAAGTTTACAATGCGTTGGGTTAAAACATTGATGACCAGTTTTCCAGATGTATCTGGCATTCCAACCGCATCAACGTCACGTGTGATTTATACGGGCCTGCCGGTGCGTCGTGAAATATTGGTGGCATCCAATGCACCGCTGGATGGGGCGGGGCGCATATTGGTGACGGGTGGTTCGCTGGGTGCAACGATATTAGATGATGTTGTGCCGGGGGCAATTGTGGCAATGAAAAATAAAAAGATTTTTGTGACACACCAGACCAGACCCGAAAATGTTGCGCGCCTGCAAAAATTTTATGCAGATAACAAAATTCACGCAAATGTTTTGTCGTTTATAAACGATATGGCGGGCGCGATTGTTGGGGCGGATTTGGTAATTGGGCGCAGTGGTGCATCAACCGTTGTTGAGCTTGAAACAATTGGACGTCCGGCGATCTTGGTTCCATTAAATATTAACCCTGACCAGGCAGCCAACGCCGCATCATTTGTACGCACCGGTGGTGGTTTTGCGATTGAACAGTCTAAATTTACACAAAAATGGTTGACTGCGACATTGTCTGATCTGTTTGATAATCCGTCGCGCTTGCAAAAAATGGCGCAAAAGGCCTATGTAAAAAATAATGCGGTTACACTAATTTGTGACGCGATTATGGAATAAAAATCACCCGCAATGCGCGGGTGCTTTTTTATTTTGATTCCAGTCTATTTTTCCGCTTGCACCAAAATCGTTATTTGTTCTATGATGATAACGGAAGGAAAGGAATTATGCGTCATATAACTGTATCAATTTTTGCTTTTTTGCTTGCAGTGCCTGCGTTTGCGGATGCAAGGTTGCCGGTTGTAAACCTGGCGGCCGCTGGTGTTTCTGCACGTGCCGCATTCGGAGAGAGTGTACCAACATCAAAAAAACAATTACCAAAACGGAATGTTGTTGCGCGTCCTGCGGTTCAGCGTGTTGCCACCCCTGCAAAAATGGCGAATGTGACGGCGACCACGGTTGGCACATCGAATGATATATTGATTCCAAATCGCCCCAGCAATGATTTATGGGCGCATAATTCTACAAATTTGAACGCATCTGTTGATGCGCCACTGCGTATGCCGACACCATCTGAATTTGCGGTTTATCGTAGTGATGAAATTTTACCAGAAGAAAGTCTGGATGTTTCTACAATGCCAAAGACGTACGCGTATAATGATGATGCGCCGGTTGTTCCGGCACGCACCGCGGCGGCAAAAAAAACAGAATTGGATGCCCAGATTGAACGCCTGGTTGAATTACAGCGTCGTGCCGACGAAAGTGTTACGCCAACCAATGTTGCGCCACGCGTGATTGCGCGCCCAGTGGTTGATGAACCAATTGCGCCACGTGTAGATGATGTACGTGTTGCCGTGGCGGAAGTAATACCCACAGAAACCGTAAATGTGCGTCGTATGGTTGTACCTATGGAAACACAGGATGTTATTGTGCGCAGTGTTGAAAAAAATCAATCCCCACGCATTGCAGCGGTGCGCGATGATATGACCAAACTAAGCCCGTCTGAATTACGTCGTGCATTTCGTAAAACATTCCTGTCGGAAAATAAACATTTATCCACATACCAAATGGATGATTCCTTTGATGTGGTCAGCGATATGGGCTCGTCATCCGGTTCATTTACATCTTCTCGTGATTTAAGCGAGGATGCAGGCATTCGTCCATTGGAAATAAAAATTAATTTCCGCAATGATGATTCGTCTTTGTCGCGTGATAACTATAATTTGTTAAGTGAATATGCTGCAATCGTTGTTCATAATCCAACGCGTGCGATTCAGATTGCAATTCCAGCACGCACAACGACCGATGTGGATGCGCGAAAATTAACGGCACGCCGTCTGGCTATTGTCGAACAGGTTTTACGTGATACAGGTGTGTCAATGCAACGCATTGTTCCTGTGTTGTCGCAACGTGACGAAGATGGTTTTGTTTTACGTGTGATATCTAATGAGCAGTATGAAAGCTTGTCCCAGCAAAAACGTAATATCTTTGGCGATACAGTTTCATCCAAGAAGTATAAAAGTTTAACGTGGTAAAGACCTGGTTAAAATCTGTTGTTGAATTTTTGTTTCCGCCGGCGTGTCCATTATGTGGTACGCCGGTGTCTGTTCATGGTGAATTATGTGCTGATTGTTGGACGTCATTTAATTGGATAGATGGTGCAAAATGTATCCGCTGTGGTTATCCGTTTATGGTTGATATGGATAACGCAATGTGTTCGGTATGTGCGGCGGGTAAATGTGAGCTGGATTGGATACGGTCGTCGTGTGTTTATGATGATGCGTCACGGATGGCGATGCTGCCATTTAAGCACAGTGGTCGTATTTCATATGCATACTTTATGTCGCGTGCGATGATTTGGGCACTGCGTGATATTGATGTGTCAGATATAGATTTTGTTATGCCGGTGCCATTGGCGCGTCGTCGCTTGTTTCATCGTGCCTATAACCAGGCAACATTACTTGCGCGGCCAATTGCGCGCGCGTTGGGATTAAAATTGGATTATGATTCGGTGCGCCGTAAATACAGGCGTGATATGGGGCACTTAAATTCACACCAGCGTGCACAAAACATTCATGGTGTGTTCAGTGTTTTGTGTCCAGAAAATATACGTGGTAAAAATATCTTGTTGGTCGATGATGTTATGACGTCTGGCGCGACATTTTCAGAATTGCGCCGTGTGTTAATCAAGGCTGGTGCTAAAAAAGTCTATGGTGTGACTTTTTGTCGAGTCGTTCATTCTACTTAAGAAACGGTTTTGCTGTTTGTGATCTCGTGAATCATAAATCTAGAATGTATCAAATGCGCTTCCTGGGCCAGGATTTTTAAACTGCACATACGCATCAAATCAATTATGTCTTTTGCCACTGGGTCAATTGATTTTATAGACGTATCAACCATAGCTTCTTCCAGAGTTTCATCGCCCAATGTTGCGGTGTAATATACGATTGCCGATTTTGGGGTATAAAGTGCGACGTCTGAACATAATGCCAGCTTTCGTTCATCCGGCAGAATTGTAAAGTATATTATGGTTCCGTCTTGTTTAACCATAGATATGGGCATCTTATCAAACATGTCATGTAAAAATTTTTTGTTTTCTGGATTCATTTCTAGCTATGTATTTTATCTTTTTTTAACTGTGCCAGTATACCTGTGTGTCTGGCGTGTATTTCCTGAGCTAACAGTTTATCAGAACAGTGTTTGACAAGTTGTATTAGATTTTTTGTAATGTCTGTTGGTTTGTGTCCGTCCAGACAGTAACCTTCGTGCAAAACCTGCATGTTAACGGTAATCGCATAGTAGCGTCCGGGGCGTCCTTTGTCATCTGTTGTATAAACGCATGAAAAACCAAACGT
>JAEIGA010017590.1_pt1 | contig 10892 bp, 10 predicted proteins | sample 9270691 | NCBI WGS metagenome assembly JAEIGA01 (sample SAMN17057246, study PRJNA624740) | gut metagenome | biome: biome; isolation source: fecal sample | host: Bos grunniens | place: China: Xizang | collected 2019 | reverse complement strand
CTTCGACTGGGAGAGCGTGGACGGTGGTGTGAAAATCATGACATACACCGGCTCTGACACGGCTATTATCGTTCCTTCCAAACTGGGCGGTGAGAATGTTGTAGAAATTGACATGGATGCCTTTGTCGAGGCTTCCCTTACCGGTATTCAGCTTCCGGATACATTGGTAAAAGTAGAAGACAAAACGTTCTCTTACTTAACATCCTTGATGGAAGTATCTTTGGGAGATGGCGTTCAGGTCATTGGAGAAAGCGCTTTTGAGGGCTGTGTGGCACTAAAGTCCGTCGAATTGGGCAGCAGCCTGGAAGAGATCGGCGAGCAGGCCTTTGGTGCGTGCCAGGCGTTGACGAAGATCACCATTCCGGAGGGAGTAAAGTCCATCCAAAAGGGAGCTTTCTGTATGTCTGGCCTGGAAACGATTGTGATCCCCGGATCGGTGACGGAAGTAGGAGACCAGGCGTTTACTGATTGTGGCAATCTGAGATCTGCGGAACTCAAGGACGGCGTTACGATCCTTGGTAAGAAGGTCTTTGAATCTTGCTCTGAACTGGAGACTGCAAAGCTTCCGGGTAGTATTACCGAGTTTGGTATTCAGGTCTTTGTTAACTGTGATAAGGTGACTGTGATTGCTCCTGCCGGATCTGCAACGGAAACCTATGCAAACGAAAACGAAGTCGCATTCAAGGCTGAGTGAGGGATGAACTATGAATGGTAAATCTGAAAGAGGCGCCGTGCTGATCGAAGGAGTGCTGTCACTGTCGTTTTTTATGTTTGCCATGATCACTATTTACAGCGTGTTCCATATTTCTATGGCCCAGGCGCGCATTGGTGCTGCTTTAAATGCAACGGCTAAGGAAATATCGCAGTATTCCTATGTCTATGATTTGACCAGTCTAAATACCAAGCAGGCAAATCTTGCGGCAAACGGTGGTGCTGCGGCATCCCATTTGAGTGATAACCTGGGAGAGGTTGATGGTTTCTTCGATGCCATTGGCGGATTGGCCAACGGTACGTCGGCTATCGCATCCAGCCCGGAGAACGCAGAGAGTTTTCTGTATTATGTTCTGAATGAGGGCATTGAACAGGTCAAAGGTGATGTGACCGGTGTTATTGCGAAGATGCTGATGCGCAAGCAATTTGGTTCGAATCCCGACGAGTTTTTAAAGGGATTAGGCGTTGAAGATGGCATGGCTGGGTTATCCTTTGTGAAAACCAGGATATTCTCGGATGGTGAGGAGAAGAACATCTTCCTGGATGTCAGATACAAAATCAAGGTTGTGGAACTGTTGAATATGGATTTGACGCTGAAATTTGAACAGTCGGCCAGAACAAGAGCTTGGGTCGGATCGGATTGATTTATAGATAACTGGAGGCAGCACAATGGAATGGATGATAATTCTGCCTGCAATCATATTACTTTCTATTATTGATTACGTGTACATTAAAAGAAAGAATGTTATTGTAGATAAGAGAATAAGTAATATTCGAGGAATTCTGCCCTCTGGCTGGAAGCAGTGGGTGTGCTTTGTGTGTATCCCGATCAGCCTTGCGGGGATCGCCTGGATGGTCAGCGTTTTTTATCAAATGCCGGTGATACACGTGCTAAAAAGAGTTTGTGTGGTTGCTGTTTTGTGGCCTATTGCAATTAGTGACTTTCAAGAATATAGAATTCCGAACAAACTGGTTCTCTTGGGGTTTGCATTGCGTGTGCTGCTTTTAGTGGCGGAGCTTTTTGCATGCACGGATTCTGTAGGAAGTGTTGTGGTGAATGATCTAGTCGCTGTGGCAGGTTCAACAGGTGTCTGCATAGTATGTATGCTGCTTTCCAGGGGGAGCCTGGGTATGGGCGATTTAAAGCTGGTCATGTTTATGTCTGCGTTGTTAGGTGTTGAAGGAATCATTGCCAGTATGTTTGTGTCGATCTTCTTTTCGGCTGTGGTGGCGGTTGGGCTGCTTCTGTTTAGAAGAAAGTCCAGAAAGGATGCAATTCCCTTTGCGCCGTTCGTTTTGGCCGGAACAATAGTTTCATTAATTCTGACAGGAGTATAAGGAGACAGAATATGAAAATGAAATACAGGAATCTATTTCCTTTGGCACTGATACTCTTAATGTGCGTGTCGATTTATAGCATGATCTCCGGGGTTCAAGCGGAACAAACAGAGATTAAAAACCTTTTGAAGAAGGCATCCGATTGCGGAACGCAGGGCCTGTACGACAAGGCGGCTGGCTATTACGGTGATGTCATTGCAAAAGACAATAGCATAGAGTATTATCTGGCAGTGACGGATATGTTTTTTGAAGCCGGACGATATGAAGATAGCTACGCCTGGGCAGAAAAGATGGTCCAGACTTTCCCCAAGGAAGCGAAGGCTTATGAAAGAATCATTAAGGTTGCCTTGGAAAAGAAGGCGTATTCTGATGCATACACCCAACTTGCGGAGTATGATGGACGAAAACTGCACTCCAAAGAGGTGGAAAAATACCGTAGCGACATGGAATTTTTGCACTGGGAGGACGGAAAAGGATTTAATGATGTTTCCGTTTTTAGCAATGGCTATATGGCTTTTGTAACCAAGGGAAAATGGGGCTTAGCAACCGATAAGGGTGCAAGCAAAGTTAAGGCGAAATTTGCAAAGGTCGGATATTACGCAAACGAAATGGTTGCAGTGCTGGATAGTGAGAATGTATGGTACTTCATGAATCTGAATGGCGAATACATTCATAACATTTCCAATTTGGTTGGCGGCACAGTGACAGACGTTGGCCTATATAGTAACGGCGTATTCCCTGTCTGCAAGGATGGAAAATATAGTTATTATAACCTTAAATTCGAAAAAGTATTTGGTGAGTTTGATTTTGCTGGTTCTTTCAGCGGCGGTGTTGCTGCGGTTAAGTCGGGCGAAGTCTGGCAGCTTGTTGATGTTTCCGGAAAGAGCATCGATGGCAAAGAATATTTGGATGTCGTCTTGGATGACAGAGGAGTTTGCTGTCAAAAAGATCGGCTGTTTGTCAAGGTTGATGACTACGAATATATTATGATTGATAGCGCCGGAAAGAGAATCGGCAATGAGACTTTTGAAGGAGGTAAGCTTTTCTCTAACGGTGAATACGCAGCAATCATGCGGGGTGACCTCTGGGGATTTGTCAACATCAAGGGTGAAGTGGTAGTTGAACCCAAGTACAATAATGCAAATTCCTACTCTATGGGCCTGGCAGCGGTGTGCAAAAACACGCTGTGGGGTTATATCGATATCAATGGAAATTACATCATAGAGGAAAAGTATGATGCATGTCACAATTTTGCACCCTCTGGAGTAGCCTTCGCCAAAATGGGCGACGATGTGAAAGTTATCAAGTTGTACAAATATAATTATTGACGTATGGTGAGGAAAAGAGATGAATTTATCTTTTGAAAATAGAGGCGTAAACACATATTTGGTTTATGCAGTTAATGGTACCGATGAACTGGACACCATGAGTTTGGGAATGTTGACGAACAATCGCATTCCTGGATTTGCGGCGGCGTCTTATATGCAGATGGACAACGATATGTTTATTAAATATAACGTTTCTGCCAAGGTGTCGGCTAAGCAGCTTTTTAGTGGGCCGGTGAATAAGAAGCGGTTGCTGGGTGTGCTTCGCGGTGTGGTTGATGCTATGCTGAATGCGGAGGAGTATATGCTGGATCAGCAGTCGATTTTGCTGGATCTGGATTACATCTTTGCGGACGTTTCCACCTGTGCAGCAGAGCTGATCTGCCTGCCCATCCTTAATCTCCAGGAGCAGCAGCTTCCTGTGGAGATGTTCTTCAAGAATCTTCTGTTTACCACGCAGTTTGATCAGACGGAGAATTGTGATCATGTGGCGCAGTTGATCAATTATTTGAACAGAAATCCGGTACTTTCTTTGGCTGACTTTAAGGAGCTTCTGGATGAGCTGTCCGGGGCGGCTAAGCCTGCGACTTATTCCGGTCAGCAGCCTGTGGCGGAGCAGCCCAAGGTACAGCCCGCTCCTGTGACTCAGGTGAATCCGGTGCAAAGGACTAATCCTGTGGTCCAGCAGCAGCCGGTGGTTTCCTCCACTCCGGTGAACACCACCCCTGCGGTGACGGCCACTCCCAGCAAGTCGGTGGGAACCATGCCCCTGGATATTCCCCAGGGCGGTATGCAGATTCCCAATGCTAAGCCGGCTCCGGAGGCAAAGCCTCAGTCTGCCGAGGGCGAAAAGGAAATTAGCTGGTTCTATCTGATGCAGCATTACAACAAGGAAAATGCCGCTCTTTATAAAGCCCAGCAGGACGCCAAGAAGAACAAGAAGAACGAAGCTGCCCCTGCCAAGGCTGCCAAGCAGAAGCCGGCACCCGTTGCGACCCCGAAGCAGCAGCCCAACCCCGGCTACGCCATCCCCGGCCAGCAGGGTAGTTCCTCTTTTGCCATTCCCGGCCAATCCGCAACGGTCACCCCGGTGAACCAGCAGCCGAAGCAGCCTGTACAGCAGAAGGTTGTTTCTTCCCAGCCTGCACAGCAGCCTGTACAGCAGCAAGTGATCCAGCAGCCCGTACAGCAGCAGGTGATCCAGCAGCAGCCGGTCCAGCAGGTGGTGCCCAATATGGGTGCCCAGTTGAATTTCGGTGAGACCATGGTCCTTGATGCCGGTGCAATCGGAGAAACCATGGATTTGAGTGCCTACATGGCCGCAAACCAGTCGTCCCCCCATCTGATCCGCGTCAAGAACAATGAGCGGATCCCCCTGAATAAGTCCCCCTTCCATATTGGCAAGGAGCGCAGCTATGCGGATTACTTTGTCGGTGACAACACGGCCATCTCCAGAAGCCACGCCGATATCTACAACCGCAATGGAGAGTTCTTTGTGGTGGATACCAACTCCAAAAACCACACCTATGTCAACGGTGCGATGATCACCTCCAATGTGGAGACCAAGCTGAACCATGGTGACAAGGTTCGTCTTGCCAACGAGGACTTTGAGTTTAAGATGTATTGATCCGGCTGCGCCCTCCACCTGAGGGAGGGCGCAATCAGCCCTGCGTAACATGGCGTTAGGAGGAACCGATATGCCCTTACAGATCATTGAAGGCAATATCACCAAGGTGGCCTGCGACGCCATTGTCAATGCCGCCAAGCCGTCGCTGTTAGGCGGTGGCGGCGTTGACGGGGCCATTCATAAAGCCGCCGGGCCGGGCCTGCTGAAAGAGTGTAAAACTCTGGGAGGCTGCCCCACCGGTCAGGCGAAGATCACCGGTGGCTACAATCTGCCTGCCCAATATGTGATTCACGCAGTGGGCCCCAAATGGCAGGGCGGCCAATCCGGAGAGGCGGAGTTGCTGAAGTCCTGCTATTGGCAATCCCTGCTCCTGGCCCGGCAGCAGGGCTGCAAGTCGGTGGCCTTTCCGCTGATCTCTGCGGGAATCTATGGCTACCCCAAGGACCAGGCCCTTCAAATTGCTCAGGATACCATTCTGGAGTTCTTGAATACAGAACCGGAAATGACGGTTTATTTGGTGCTTTTCCCGGAGGCTCTTTCCCGGAAGCAGAAGCGCACAAAGAAGCTCTTGACAGCAGTGATCATTCTGCTGGTGCTTTTGCTGATCGGGTACACCTTCCGGGATATCATTGAGGATTTTTTGAGAAGTCTGTGGAGATCGCCGGTATGTCCGGTATGTATTGAGGAACTCAGATGATTTATGAGAAAAACACACAGAGGATGTCTGTGGTGAAAAATAAGTATGCAGGAACAAAGGCGGCCTTTGCTCTGCTGATGGCAGCGTATGTATTTCTTAGCTGCTTCGATCCGCTTGTCCCCACATCCGAGAGCGCAGCCCAGTGGGTATTTTTGGAGTCCCCGATTACCAACCTGCTGGTGGGGGTCATGATCCCGGCGCTGATTTATGCGCTGTGCCTTCTGATGGACCGTTACGTCCTGCAGTTGATTGCCGGCACCATTGCACTGAGTTCGGGAATGGGCCTGCCGCTGTGGGTGTCGCTCATGAATGTGCTGGCGGACAGTATCGTATACGTAATGGCCCCCGAACATGCTTTAACAAGACAAAAACTGAGCCAGGCAGGATGGGCACAGGCGATCCTCGCCTGGGGGCTGTTTTTGGGTATCATTGTTTATATTATCATAAGGAAACGAAAAGAAAAAATGGCTGCGGCTGTTGGCGAAGGAGATGAAACGATAAAATGAATTTTATCATATCCGCAAGCACAGATATCGGCACCACCAAGGGGACCAACCAGGATAGCTTGTCCTCCATGGTTTTGAATACGCCCCTGGGCAAAATGGCCTTTTGTATTCTTTGTGACGGCATGGGCGGCCTGGCAAAGGGCGAGGTTGCCAGCGCTTCTGTGATCAATGCGTTCCGTAATTGGGTTATCAATGACCTGCCGGGGCTGTGCGCCCAACCTCTGGAGGATGCGACCATCCGAAGCCAGTGGGAAGCCATCATTGCCCAGCAGAATGTAGCCATTAAGAACTATGGCGCACGGCAGGGAGTTCGGTTGGGCACCACTGCTGTGATCATGCTTTTGACCCAAACCCGGTACTACATCATGAATGTAGGCGATTCCCGTGCCTATGAGTTGACCACCGGCCTGCGGCAGATCACCAATGACCAGACCTTGGTGGCCCGGGAGGTGGCATTGGGACACCTAACCCCGGAGCAAGCGGAGGTAGACCCCAGAAGAAGCGTGCTTTTGCAGTGCGTCGGCGCATCGGACGCAGTATTCCCGGAGATGTTCTTCGGTGACGTTGCCAACGATGCCGTGTATATGCTCTGCTCTGACGGCTTCCGTCATGAGATCACGGCAGAGGAGATCTACCAAAAGCTCCAGCCGGGTGTTTTGTTTGATGATTACACCATGCAGCAGCACACCCTTGAATTGATCGAGTTGAATAAACAACGCCAGGAACGGGACAATATCTCCGTTTCCTTGGTCAGAACGTTTTAAGGAGAAGGACCTATGCTTGAGATTGGTTCCCTTGTTGATGGGAAATACAAGATACTGAATAAGGTCGGCCAGGGCGGCATGAGTGTTGTCTACCTGGCAATGAACGAGAAGGCCAACAAGCAGTGGGCGGTCAAGGAAGTCCGGAAGGACGGCATCCAGAATTTCGAGGTGGTTAAGCAGGGCCTGGTGGCGGAAACTGACATTCTGAAAAAGCTCAACCATCCCAACCTGCCCAGCATCATCGACGTGATCGATACCGATGATTCCTTCATTATCATCATGGACTACATTGAGGGCAACTCTCTGAGCAAGGCCCTGACGGAATACGGAGCCCAGCCCCAGGAAAACGTCATTGCTTGGGGCAAGCAGCTATGTGACGTGCTGAACTATTTGCACACCAGAACCCCGCCGATTATTTACAGAGACATGAAGCCGGCCAATGTCATGCTGAAGCACGACGGTAATGTTACCCTCATCGACTTTGGCACGGCCCGTGAGTATAAAGAAAAGAACCTGGCAGATACCACTTGCTTGGGAACCATAGGCTATGCGGCGCCGGAGCAATTTGGCAACATGGGCCAGACGGACGCCAGAACGGACATTTATGGTCTGGGTGCCACCTTGTATCATTTGGTCACCGGTATGTACCCTGCTTGTGAGCCGCCTTATGAGATCAAGCCCATCCGGTCCATTAACCCCAGCCTGTCCGTAGGTCTGGAGCGGATCATTCTGAAATGCACCCAGCCAGACCCCGAAAAGCGCTACCAGTCTGCCGCAGAGCTGATGTATGCTCTGGAGCATTACAAGGAAGACGACGGTGAGTTCAGAAAAAAGCAACGGAAAAAGCTGGCGACTTTTATAGCAACTTTGGCGGTGGCCGGTATGTTCGGCATTGCTTCCATTGCCACCTTCATGGCCTCGGAAAAGCAAAAAAGCTCCAATTATGACTTTAAGCTGGCGGAGGCAAAGTCGGCGCAAGACTATTATAACGCAATTCTCATTGACAGCACCCGTCCGGAGGCATATTTGCAATTTGTGGAGTCCGTTGCATCGGACTACGAAGTGGATAAAGATGAATTGTCGCAGCTCCGGAAGCTGGATCTGGGCCTGGATGATAAGGGAACCGGCGGATTTGGCAACGTCAAAAAGGTGCTGGAGACACTGAAGTCTTCTGACCCTGAGAGTTATGACAAGCTGTGCTTTGAAATCGGCTGGAGCATTCTTTCTTATTATGATATTGAGATCGACCGGGAGCGGTATAACAACGCGGCCTATTGGCTCCGGAACATTCGTGATAACGGCACCGAAAACGGTGACATCGCATCCGTTTTCTGCGACATTGCGGACTGTACCACCAAGATCGAGCAGCTCCGAGATAGTAAGGTAGTTTTGGTTCAAGCTTCGGAGCTTAGACAGCAGCGTGAGACGCTCTGGCAAATGGTCAATGATCTGAAGGAAAAGTCGGGTTCCTATAACCAGGCTTATCGGCTGCAGTTGTGGATAGAGATCAATGGTATTGTCAACGGCCGTATCAGCGATTTCCTTGAAGTCGCCCAGCAGCAGGATGTTATTAACCTGCTGAAGGAGATCCAAACCGCCGCCGGAGAGCTGGATGCGAGCAACCCCGATATTCAACAGTTGAGCAATGAACTGCAACAGGCCATTGCGGAAACGATCTTCCGGGTAGAATCCGCACAGTAAGGAGGGACTTGTGATGTCAAATGAAGTACTATATCAGGTCCTGAGATATTCATGGATCGGTGCGGCCGCTGCTTGCGGCGTGTTCCTTGTGATATCCGTTGTGCTGTTCTTCACCCTGGATATTCCCCAGGTGATCAGCTACTTGACCGGACGGACCGCCCGGAAGGCCATTGAGAATATCCGCCAGCAAAATGGAAAAAGCGGCGACAATTCCAAACGGCCCGGCGCAGCGAATATGGGCCGGGAAAATGTGACGGATAAGATCTCCAAGTCCGGCCGCCTGATTCCTGACGATCACCCGGCGCACAGCAACGGTATGATCACGGAGAAGATCGGCACCCAGAAGCTGGGAGCAACCGAAGAAGCTGGCGCTACCACCCTGCTGTCGGAGCAGGATGGGGAGTACGGAGCCACCACCCTGCTGTCGCAGGAGGGGGGCGACTATGGGGCCCAGGCAGAGTACGGGGAGACCTCCGTGCTGGCTGCCGCACCTGCACCTGTGCCCGTATCTGCACCGGTTATTACCATCGAATTTGAAATCTCTTATATCCACACGGATGAAGTGGTGGTATAAGGAGGATAAGCTGTGAGTAAAAAACGAATAGAGCTTATTCTTTTGTGGGCCAGCCTGGGAAGCTTTTTTATGATGTCTGTCAGCTTCCTGCTGATGCCTATTGAAAGCATGACCATCCTTCCCGGCCTGCTGTTTTGGCTGGGACTGCTGCTGGGCACAGGGTTGATGATCCTGTTGGAGCTGCGCCGCAGAGCGTTCCTGAAGAAAAACAGCAAGGACTCCAAGAAACAGCGGATCGGCCTGCTGCGGCTGGCTTCCAATTCCCCGGCGCTCATTGGAGATGTTGCCCTGGGAATCAGCATGATTGCTACCCTGGTGTCCTTTTTGATTACCAAAGGATATGGCGCAGCCTGCTATTTCAGCATTGCAGCCACCGTGTTCTTCTTTTGTATGCACTGCGTCTTGAACGGAAGAATTTATCTCTACGTCACAAGCCGGGAGCATACCCAGCAAGAGCCGAAAAATACGAAAGCAAATACTTTAAACAAAAGGAGAGGGAGAAAATGAAAAGGCATAATTCTCTCGGAAACCGGATCCTGGCAATGGTAATGAGCGTGATTTTGATGCTCAGCCTGGTGCCCTCCGGCGTGTTTGCCGTGGATCCCAGCGTACTGACCACAGATATCGGTGAAAAGAATTTTGTGGTTGGTGAAACGATGGAATTCACCTTCACCACCACCGCTAACTCGGATGCCGGTACTTACGTGCTGGGCACCTTCGAGTTCAGTGCCCCGGATGCTGTTGAAAAGCTGGAGTATCTGGAAGTCCAGAGCGGCAACTGGTATGAGTTTTATGGCGACTTCGGTCCTGCGGGCACCGGCTTCCCCATGACCGATGCCACCAGCCGTTTCCGTGTGACCTTTAACAAGGCCGGTACTTATACCGTCAAGGCCTCCATGGTCACCGCAGCGGACCGGACCGTGCTGAGCGCCGTGACCGAAACGGTTACCGTGCAAAGAGCCAACCCCAGCAAGCTGACCACCGATATCGATCTGGTGCCCTTTGTGGTGGGCAAAACGGCAGAGTTCACGTTTACCACCACGGCCAACGCCGATGCCGGTACTTACGTGCTGGGCACCTTCGAGTTCAGCGACCGGGATGCTGTTGAAAAGCTGGAGTACCTGGAGGCACAGAGCGGCAAGTGGTATGAGTTCTACGGCGACTTCGGCCCTGCCGGCACCGGCTTCCCCATGACCGATGCCACCAGCCACTTCCGTGTGACCTTTAACAAGGCCGGTACGTATACCGTCAAGGCCGCCATGGTCACCGCAGCGGACCGGACCGTGCTGAGTACTGTGACCAAAACCGTCACCGTAACAGAAGCCAATCCCAGCGTGCTGTCTACCAATATCGATAAGGTAGCTCATCTGGTGGGCAAAACGGCAGAATTCACCTTCACCACCACCGCCAACTCGGATGCCGGTACTTATGTACTGGGCACCTTCGAGTTCAGCGACCGGGATGCTGTTGAAAAGCTGGAGTATCTGGAAGTCCAGAGCGGCAACTGGTATGAGTTCTATGGTGACTTCGGCCCTGCCGGCGGCTTCCCCATGACCGATGCCACCAGCCGTTTCCGTGTGACCTTTAACAAGGCCGGTACTTATACCGTCAAGGCCTCCATGGTCACCGCAGCGGACCGGACGGTGCTT
>JAEIGA010017589.1_pt1 | contig 10892 bp, 6 predicted proteins | sample 9270691 | NCBI WGS metagenome assembly JAEIGA01 (sample SAMN17057246, study PRJNA624740) | gut metagenome | biome: biome; isolation source: fecal sample | host: Bos grunniens | place: China: Xizang | collected 2019 | reverse complement strand
GTTTCCGGTCGGGATTTACACATACAAAAACTACAAAATGTGAACTCGCTTCGCTCAAACAACACATTTTGCTTAACGTTTTTGCACATATAAATCTTTTTCCGACCTCCACCAAATGTCGTCAGATTGAATCGCCTAAACCTCAATTCGGGCACTTCGACAAGCTCAGTGACCGAATTGAATTGATTACTCGGTCTATATCGGGGGCTTCGACAGGCTCAGCCACCGATATAGAATCACCGCCTCACCGATTCACCGATTCGTCGATTAGTCGATTCGTCAATAAAAAAACCCTCACCGCATCACCAATTTTACAGCAACTCCATCACAAACTGCGCCTCGCAGTCGGGGTAGGTGGGAAGGGTAGGTTTTTCTTTGAAGATACCAAAAACCGACGAACCCGAACCTGACATGCTGGCATAAATAGCGCCCGCATCGTACAAGCGTTGTTTTACATCGGCAATTAAAGGGAACTGTGCAAAAACACTTAACTCAAACTGGTTTACCAGCACGTTTTTCCACTCACTTATAGGAGTGGTGGTCAAATTTTGCAAAGAAAATGTAGGTTCGCAAGGGGTGACGCGACGATAAGCATCTGCAGTAGAGACAAATACATTGGGTTTTACCAATGCTAAATAATATCCTTTAAGCGATAATTCTACGGGCGAAAAGTCTGTTCCGATGCCCGTAGCCATCATGGGTGTGTTGTAAACAAAGAAAGCACAGTCGGCTCCTAATTTTGCTGCATATACAGCCAACTGTTCTTTACTTAAGTTTAGTTGAAATAAATCGTTTAGTTGTAGTAAAGTATGCGAGGCATCCGACGAACCTCCACCTAAACCTGCTCCAAAGGGAACGTGTTTGGTAAGGGTAATGCTAACAGGGGGAAGATGAAAATCTTTTTCTAATAGGCGATACGCTTTAATAACCAAGTTTTTTTCCATATCCTCGCCCACAAGGATACCTTCTTCGTGCAATTGCAACGTATCGGCAGGCTCAATGATTACTTCATCGGCCAATGGAATGGGGTAGAATATGGTTTCAATGTTGTGATAACCATCTGCACGTTTGCTTACAATGTGCAATCCCAAGTTTATTTTACAATTTGCTAACATATAAATCGAAGGTCGAAAGTCAAAAGTTGCGAGTAAGCGAGAGCAGTAGGGACGCACGGCTCGTGCGTCCGTGCCGCCTGACTTATGAGCGAAGCCCGAATAAAGTCAGTGCGAATAAGGCGAAATTAAACAGGTTTGAATGCGTGATTCCTAACTCCTAACTCCTAACTCCTACCTCCTCACTAACAATACCACATTTTCTACGTGATGCGTATGTGGGAACATATCCACGGGTTGAACGGCTTCTACCTTGTATTGAACATCGAGTAGGGCAAGGTCGCGTGCTTGGGTGGCAGGGTTACAGCTAACGTACACTATTTTTTGGGGGGCTGCATTCAAAATTACCTTGATCACATCTTCGTGCATACCAGCACGAGGTGGGTCGGTAATGATCACATCGGGTTTGCCATGCTCAGCAATGAAATCATTGGTTAAGATGTTTTTCATATCGCCAGCATAAAAAAGCAGGTTGTCTAACCCATTCAATGCTGCATTTACTTTAGCATCTTCTATGGCTTCTGGAACATATTCAATACCAATTACTTGGCGCGCTTTTTTAGCCACAAAATTGGCGATGGTGCCAGTACCCGTGTACAAGTCGTACACCAATTCGTTGCCCGTTAATCCCGCAAAATTGCGTGTTACGCTATATAACTCGTAAGCTTGATGCGTATTGGTTTGATAGAACGATTTAGGACCGACCTTAAATTTAAGGTCTTCCATGGTTTCTATAATGTGGTCGTCGCCTTTGTACACCATTACTTCTTGATCGCCAATGGTATCGTTGCATTTTTGGTTTAAAATGTACAGCAACGAGGTAATTTGTGGGAAGTGGGTAGCAATGTGGTTCAATACACCTTCCCAAATGGCTTCGTCTTTTTCGGCAAATACCACAATAACCATTAATTGATTGGTAGTCATAGCATTGCGTACAATTAACGTACGCATCATACCTTGCTGTGCGCGTAAATCAAAGTACGAAATACCGTTTTCTTGGCAATAGGTGTGTACGCTGTTTCTAATTTGATTGGTAATATCGTCTTGCAAATGGCATTTATCAATGTGCAATACCTTATCGAAATAGCCAGGAATATGAAAACCAACCGCATTACGGGGTACAGTTGGATCGACCGTTTTTAATGCCTCGTAAGTTAACCACGCCTTATTAGAAAAGGTAAATTCTAACTTATTACGATAACCTACGGTTTCTTTTGAACCCAAAATAGGTTGAATAGCAGGTAGTTCTATTTTTCCAATACGGGTTAAGTTGTCTTCTACCTGTTGTTGTTTGTATTTAAGTTGTTCGCTGTAGGGTAGGTGTTGCCATTTACAGCCTCCACAGGTACCAAATTGCGAACAGATAGGTTCTTGGCGTACCTCAGAGTACTTTTTATAAGCAATTACCTTGCCTTCTGCATAACTTTTTTTCTTTTTGCTTAGCTGGATATCCACAATATCTCCAGGTACAGCAAAAGGAACAAATACAACCATATCGTTGTAACGAGCCAAAGCTTTACCCTCGGCCGCTACATCGGTAATAAGAACATCTTCTAATATAGGAAGCGGTTTTTTACGAGCCATTTTTCAAAAGTGAGGAGTTATGAGTGAGGAGTGAGGAGTTGGGAATCTGCCAAATGCAATTAACTCCTAACTCCTAATTCCTAACTCCTAACTTATTTATTATACAAGGTAGCTAGAGCTAATTGATTTATTGGTGTTGACGTTGATAATGGTATTAGCAATCAAGTCGGCAACGCTCAATACTTTGATTTTTTCGCTTTCTTTTTTCAAAGGAATTGAATCGGTAAAGTAAATAGCGGTTAGTTTCGATTTTTCGATGCGTTCGGTAGCAGGGTCTGAAAGCACACCGTGCGATGCAAATGCGTGTACCGAAAGGGCACCGTTTTCAATCATCAAGTCGGCAGCTTTGGTAATGGTACCTGCGGTGTCTACCATATCGTCCAAAATAATAACGTTTTTGCCTTGAACGTCGCCAATAATTTTCATCGATTCAACTACGTTGGCTTTAGCGCGTTGTTTGTGGCAAAGAACCAAATCTACACCTAAGTATTTAGCGTAAGAGCTAGCACGTTTAGAACCACCTACGTCGGGCGATGCAATTACCAAGTCTTCTAGTTTCATCGATTGGATGTAAGGCAAGAAAATAGACGATGCCAACAAATGGTCTACAGGGCAATCAAAGAAGCCTTGAATTTGGTCTGCGTGCAAGTCTAAGGTAATAATGCGGTCAATGCCAGCAGTAGTCAACAAATCGGCAATCAATTTAGCACCAATAGATACACGTGGTTTGTCTTTGCGGTCTTGGCGAGCCCAACCAAAGTAGGGGATAACAGGAATTACTTTGCGAGCCGATGCACGTTTAGCAGCATCAATCATCAACAATAGTTCTAGCAAGTTATCTGAGTTAGGGAAAGTAGATTGTACCAAGTAAACTTCGCAACCGCGAATCGATTCTTCGTACGATACTACAAATTCACCGTCTGCAAAATATTGGATGTTCATATTACCCAATGGGCAACCCAATTTTTCGCATACTTTTTCGGCCATATATCTCGATTTAGTACCCGAAAATACTTTAAATGGAGCAGGAGTATTCATATTGTTTTGATTTTATTAGTAAGCAAATAGAGGATAATCTTTCATAATGTCGTTTACGCGAGCACGAACGTTAGCAATTACTTCTTCGTTTTCTGCGTTCGATAATACTTCTTCAATCATTTCGGCAATTACCACCATCAAGTCTTCTTTAGCACCACGAGTAGTAATAGCAGGTGTACCCAAACGAATACCCGATGTTTGGAATGCAGAACGAGAATCGAATGGAACCATGTTTTTGTTACAAGTAATATCGGCTGCTACCAACGCTTTTTCTGCCACTTTACCCGTCAATTCTGGGTATTTGGTGCGCAAGTCTACCAACATAGAGTGGTTGTCGGTACCGTCCGATACAATTTTAAAGCCACGTTTCATCAACTCTTCGGCCAATTTAGCAGCATTTTTTTGTACTTGAATTTGGTATTCTTTGTATTCGGGTTGCAAGCATTCGCCAAATGCAACGGCTTTAGCAGCAATAACGTGTTCTAGTGGACCACCTTGGATGCCAGGGAATACGGCAGAATCCAAGCAAGCCGACATCATTTTCACTTCGCCTTTAGGAGTTTTTACGCCTTTAGGGTTAGGGAAGTCTTGACCCATCATGATAACGCCACCACGAGGTCCACGCAAGGTTTTGTGGGTGGTAGAGGTTACGATGTGAGCATATTTAAGTGGGTTATCCAACAAACCTGCAGCAATCAAACCTGCTGGGTGAGCCATGTCTACTAATAAAATAGCACCTACTTTGTCGGCAATTTCGCGCATGCGTTTGTAATCCCATTCGCGAGAGTAAGCAGAGCCACCACCAATAATCATTTTTGGTTTTTCGCGCAAAGCAACTTCTTCCATTTGATCATAATCAACACGACCGGTAGCTTCGTTTAAGTTGTATTCGCATGGTGTATAGATAATACCCGATGAGTTTACCAACGAACCGTGCGAAAGGTGACCACCATGAGCCAAGTTAAGACCCATAAATTTGTCGCCAGGATTCAAAACTGCCAAAAATACAGCAGCATTGGCTTGTGCACCCGAGTGGGGTTGTACGTTTGCCCAGCAAGCGCCAAAAATTTCTTTTAGGCGGTCGATAGCCAATTGTTCGCTTTCGTCTACTACTTCGCAACCACCATAATAGCGTTTGCCAGGATAGCCTTCGGCATACTTGTTGGTTAAGCAAGAACCCATAGCTTCCATTACTTGGTCGCTAACAAAGTTTTCTGAAGCAATCAACTCAATACCTTTTAATTGACGTTGACGTTCTCTGTCGATGATGTCAAAAATGACGTTGTCTCTTTTCATAAATTGTGGATATTTATAAAGTTTCTAATAATCTTTCTAGTTGAATTTCGTCTTGTACCAATACTTGGCGCGATTTACTGCCATCTGCACCGCCTACAATGCCTGCAGCTTCTAATTGGTCCATAATACGACCTGCGCGGTTAAAACCAATAGAGAATTTGCGTTGAATCATAGAGGTAGAACCCGACTGACTAAGCACTACCATACGGGCCACTTCTTCAAACATAGGGTCGCGTTTGGTCATGTCAACACCTTTCATATCGGTATCGCCTGTGCTCATTTCTACCTCGGGTAGGGCAAAGGGTTGTGGATATCCTTGTTGTTCGCCAATGTACGAACAAATTTGTTCAATTTCTGGGGTATCGATAAAGGCGCATTGTACACGCACCAAATCGCTGCCTTGTAGGAACAACAAGTCGCCTCTACCAATTAGTTGGTTAGCACCAGGTGCGTCCAAAATGGTACGTGAGTCAATTTGCGATGCCACACGGAAAGCCATACGTCCAGGGAAGTTGGCTTTGATGTTACCGGTGATGATATTGGCTGCAGGACGTTGGGTAGCAATGATAGCGTGAATACCGGCTGCACGTGCCAATTGGGCAATACGAGCAATGGGCATTTCTACCTCTTTGCCTGCTGTCATAATAAGGTCGGCAAACTCGTCGATGATAACTACTATATAAGGTAAGTAGCGGTGTCCGTTTTCGGGGTTGAGTTTGCGGTTAACAAACTTTTCGTTGTATTCTTTGATGTTACGAACGTGTGCCTTTTTAAATAGGTCGTTGCGGTCGTCCATTTCTTTACATACCGAGTTAAGTGTTTGTACTACCTTATTAACATCGGTAATAATGGCATCCTCGTTCTCGGGCAGTTTTGCCAAGAAGTGTTTTTCTAGTCCGCTATAGATACTAAACTCAACTTTTTTAGGGTCTACCAAGATGAGTTTTAGTTGCGAAGGATGCTTTTTATAAAGCAAAGAAGTAACAATCGCATTGAGCCCAACGGACTTTCCTTGACCTGTAGCACCCGCTACTAATAGGTGAGGCAGTTTGGCCAAGTCTACCATAAACACCTCGTCGGTAATGGTTTTACCAATGGCGATAGGCAAATCGAAGGTAGTTTCTTGGTATTTTTTCGATGCCAAAAGCGATTGCATGGGCACAATTTGCGCGTGCTTGTTGGGCACCTCGATACCAATGGTTCCTTTGCCTGGAATAGGGGCAATGATACGGATGCCAATGGCCGATAAGCTTAGGGCAATATCGTCGCCCAAGTTACGGATGCGCGAAATACGAATACCATCGGCAGGTACAATTTCGTACAAAGTAATGGTTGGACCAACGGTTGCTTTGATTTCTTTGATGCCAATGCCGTAATTTTGAAGCGTTCTGATAATGCGCTCTTTGTTGGCTTGTTGTTCTTCTGCATCTATTTTGGCAGTGGTATCAAATTTCTTGAGCAAATCGAAGGTAGGGAATTTGTAGTGAGGCAAATCCAAAGTAGGGTCGTACTGACCGTATTGTTCTACCAATTCAGAGCCGGCATCTTCGCCTTTAACCACCTCAAAGACTACTTCGTTGGTTTTTGGTTGGGTAGGTTCTGGTGCATTGGTTACCTCAAAAGGAACATCATCTGGCATTTCTACCATGGGTTCATTTTTTACTTCCGGAATATCATCGGTAACAGATTCCTCAATTGGTTTCTCCATTGATTCTTCATCAGATGGTGCTTCGAATTCCGTTGGATCTACAAGCAGAATATCGTCATCGTCTTCTTCGCTATTCGATGTTAAATCGGCCTCATTGTTTTCTGTATCAGTAGGTGACTTTTCTTTGCGTTTAAATAATTTGGCAAAAAAGGCTACGATGCGATAGTAAACATTGACAAAACCAACAATACAATAAACAATAAGCGATGCTACAAGAAGAAGAATAATGCCTAGTGTACCAATGGATTGTGTGCCATATTGTACAAAATACATACCATGGTCACCGCCAAATTGCAAATAGGCAATTGAATCGACAACAGGCATTGCTAATGCGAAAAATACAGAGAACCAAATGGTAAAGAAAAGAGTAGATATAAACCATTTAGTTAACGAAAAACGCAAACCAGGATGCAATAAACGCACAGCAACTACTGTACTAAATATGGGCCACAACAAGGTAGCAATACCAAACCATTTATTGATAAAGAGATTGGAAATTTTTGCTCCAAGCGAACTGCCTGCATTGGTAAAACCCGTTTGTTCTGCATTTAATTCCTCTATGGTATGATTCAAGAGGTTGTAATCGTTATTGCCAGAGAATACAAAAGAAATGAGCGATATAAATACAAAGAAACTGGATAGTAGTAGTAAAATACCGGAAATAACCCGGAATTTTTCACTTTTTATATACACAACGAGTTGTGCCCAGTCTATTTTTATGTTGAATTTTGATTTTTTTTTAGCCATTTCTTATAAAAACACGCAGTTTTTTAGCATTATCGTTCAATAATGCGCAAAGGTAAAAAATATCTTCGAGTTATACCTAATAAAATAGGAATAGATTTTCAACAAAATAGTTCTTCAAAAAAAAGGTAGTTTTAACGTATCAAAAGCGGTATTTTATTGATTTTTTGTTTTTTTAATGTATTAAAAGCGGTCTTTTTTTAAATTTTAGTTTAATTTTGGGCAATTTTGACTTTCCAAAATTATTCAAACATTACCTAAATTATTTACTTATGAAAAAATTGCAAAATTACTTGTTGCTGGCTATCATGCTGTTTGGCAATGCCATAGTAGCTCTAGCAAGTAACTACGGCGATGTTTTTAAAAACACTCGCTCGGATTTCCGCGATGAGTCCATTTACTTCGTAATGACGACTCGTTTCTTTGACGGAGATGAATCCAACAACACACAGTGTTGGGACAACCAGTCTGCCAACCAAAACGATCCTCCTTGGCGTGGCGACTTTAAAGGTCTAATTGAAAGATTGGACTACATCAAAGCTTTGGGCTTTACTGCAGTGTGGATTACTCCTATTGTAGAAAATGCTTCGGGTTACGACTATCATGGCTACCACGCCCACGATTTTAGCAAAGTAGACCACCGTTATGAATCAAACGGTGTTGGTTTCCAAGAACTCATCAATGCGGCTCACGCAAAAGGTATGAAAATTATCTTGGACATTGTATTGAACCACACGGGTAACTTTGGTGAAACTAATTTGTGCAAATTGTTTACCCGCGATACTACCATTACCAAACAAGCCGACATTAACGCTTGTATGATTCCTTACACCAAAAAGGATGGCGGAAAATTACCTGATAATTATTTGTCTATTAAACCAGGTGCACAATATGATTCTCGTCTAACACAGATGAAGAATACACTAGGTCAAAACAATGATGTAAACAATTATTGGCACCACTACGCTCACTTTAACTGGGATAATCATACGCGTTGGCATGGTCAAATTGCAGGTGACTGCGTGGACTTAAATACAGAAAACCCAGCTGTGACTAATTATTTAGTAGAATGCTATGGTAAATTCATTGCAATGGGTGTGGATGGCTTCCGTATTGATACATCTGGTCACATCTCACGTTTGACCTTTAACAAAGCATTCTTGCCTCAATTTACTGCGTTAGCAGAACAATACAAGGCTAAACGCAACGGTGGACCATTCTTTATGTATGGTGAGGTTTGTGCTCGTGAACGTAACGTAACGTATCGTAATACCCAATATGCTTCTCCTTATTTCTATACTTGGAAAGAAACTAAGGATTATGCTTGGGATACCAGCGAAACATCTTGGAACAACATTGTAGTAAAAGAAGGTGAATTGGGCAACCACACCAACATGAGCTCGGTAGAAAAATCCGCTACCGATTATGCAGGCGAAAGCAATTTGCCTAACTCTAACAACGCATTTTTGAATGGTAACAACTACCATACTCCCGATTATTCTAAATGGAATAACTTTAGCGTTATCGACTTCCCCATGCACTGGAACTTCCGTACTGCTCAAGAAGCATTCGGCGTTAAATACGGTGACAAATACTACAACGACGCTACCTATAACGTTGTTTACGTAGACTCTCACGACTATGCTCCCGACGGTGCGCCAGAAAGCGTACGTTTCAACCAAGATGAAGATGTTTGGGCAGAAAATGCATCGTTGATGTTTACCTTCCGTGGTATTCCTTGTATTTACTACGGTTCCGAAATCCAATTTAAAAAAGGTGCGCCTATTGATAAAGGTCCTGATGGTCCTCTATCTGCTACAGGTCGTGCTTATTATGGTGGTTATATTACAGGCGATATCAATGTTACCGACTTTGCCGATTACAGCGCAAGTGGTAATGCCAATGCTACCTTGAACCATCCTTTGGCCCTTCACTTCCAACGCCTAAACCAAATTCGTATGGCGGTTCCAGCATTGCGTAAAGGTCAATATAGCACCGACGGTTGTAATGGTACATTTGCCTTTAAACGTCGTTATAAAGATGCTACTACCGATTCTTACTGTTTAGTAACCATTAGCGGTGGTGCTACCTTTAGCAATATCTTAAATGGTACCTATATTGATGTAGTTACTGGCGATGTAAAAACCGTTAGCGATGGTAAATTAACGGCTACTTGCTCGGGTAAAGGTAACTTACGTGTTTACGTATTACAAACTGACAAAAATAGCGTTAGTGGCAAAGTTGGTAAAGACGGTAAATACATTTATGGTCCTAAATCGGTAGTAAATACCCAACCTTCTTACGATGGCAAACAAGAAGAGGGCTCGGCTAACAACGGTGGCTCTGCAGGTTCGCAAGAACCAGAAATTGCTATCGATCCATGTGTGGCTCCTGGCGAAAAATGCGTATTCTTCCAAAAACCAGCAGGTTGGGGCGGTATTGTAAACTGCTATATTTGGGATGCTAAAGGAAATAAACCTATGGGCGAATGGCCTGGTAGTGCTATGGTTAATTTAGGTGCAAATAACTATAAGATCACCTTTAACGGCGATTATAGTGGTTACAACTTTATCTTTAACGATGGCAGTGGTAACCAAACGAGTGACCTTTCTGATTTAAAACTAAGTGCTATGTACAACAGTTCTGGTACCGTTACTAAAACCATTGCCGAAGGTGATTGTGAAGCTGGCGAAGGTGCTGGTTCTGAAACTGGCGGTGGCAATGAAGGTGGCAATACTGGTGGCTCTGTAGAACCAGAACAACCTAGTGTAACCCCAGAAGAACAAACTGTATTCTTTGAAAAACCAGATGGTTGGGGCACCACTTATTGCTATGTATGGTACAACGATGGTGCTGGCGAACCTAACGGTGCTTGGCCAGGTAAAGCATGTACCGATATAGGCAATGGTTTGTGCAAATTCACCTTCGATACCACCATTGGTCAACCTAGCGAATGGGGTATCATCTTTAACTATGGTAGTTTGCAAACCGACGACTTTGTTGCAGAAAACAGAAAAATCTACAACATGAGCGGCGTTAAAGGCGAAGCTGATGTAGAAGATGATAACGACGATTCTGGCACCGTTTCGGTAGAAGATGTAGAAGATACTGATAACATAGAAGTTTATACTAATGATCGCGTTATCTTTGTAAACAATACCAACGGCAAACAAATTATTGTTCGTAGTTTGGACGGCAAAATCGTTGCTAGCGGTACTGAAACCATTATTCCTGTTGACAATGCTGGTATCTACTTGGTATCGGTAGAAGCAACTACCTTGAAAGTGATGGTAAAATAATAGTAGTTGACAAATCGGTTAAAGTTTGTGCGAGGCGAATGCAGAGACAAAGTTTACTTTGGCTATGCTAAGCCGATGCCAAACTTCATGAGGGCGTAGCCCGAATAATCG
>JAEIGA010017588.1_pt1 | contig 10892 bp, 13 predicted proteins | sample 9270691 | NCBI WGS metagenome assembly JAEIGA01 (sample SAMN17057246, study PRJNA624740) | gut metagenome | biome: biome; isolation source: fecal sample | host: Bos grunniens | place: China: Xizang | collected 2019 | reverse complement strand
GAGATGAATTAGCAGCTAAAGGATATGAGTTTATATCTGCACAAGTTAAGTTAATACCTCAAACTACTACAGAATTAACTGATGAAACTCAATTAAAGAATATGAACAAGTTAGTTGATATGCTAGAAGATGACGATGATGTTCAAAATGTTTACCATAACTGGGAAATAGCTGAATAGTAATTAGATATATTTTACTAATATAGATAAAATAAAAGCTACTATAATTTTTTATTATAGTAGCTTTTATATATTATACTAAAGTTTTGAATTCATATCCATTATCTTTAAAGTATTGAATTATTTGAGGTAAAGCTTTAGCAGTTTCTTCTTTTCCGTAAGTATCATGCATTAATAATACGACCATATTCTTTCCTTCAGAACTTTTAATAGCTTCTTGTACAAGTTGGTCAGCATTTTTTCTTGGACCTTCTGCATCTTTATTTAAAGCATTCCAATCTATAGAAACCATGTTATTTTTAGACATATAATTATCTAAAGCATCCATACCTTTCCATGACATATGCCCGCCTGGACATCTTAGAACTCTTGTAGAGAAGTACTTACCAAGAACTTTCTTTAATAAGTCATCAGTTTTTTTAAAGTCAGCTAAAAAATTATCAAGATTTAAAGTTCTATTTGGATAAAGCAGATGATAATCATGTGACCAAGAGTGATTAGCAATAGCATGTCCTTCTGATAGTTCTTGCTTTAATAAATCTTCAGCTTTTTTTCCGCCTCTTTCAATATTTTCTCCAGTAACAAAGAATGTAGCGTGTACATCTTCATCTTTTAACGTTTTTAAAATTTGAGGTGTTACAGTAGTAGATGTACCATCATCAAATGTTAAGAAAACAACTTTTTTACCATCATTATCATAGTTGTAACTTCTTAAAGCATCAGAAACTCTTTTAGCATCGTATGAATACTTTTTACCTTCATTGCTACACCCAACTATGTATTTTTTCTTTTCTTCTTCTTCTTTACGTTTTTTTTCAGCTAATATTTTAGCTTCTTCTTCCTTGCGCTTTTTCTCTAATCTTATTTCATGTTGTTCTTTAATAAACTTAGTAGTAGCTGATACTACAGTAACTCCACTAAAAACTATTACACACGCAAGTAGAATAGTAATAAGTCTTTTTTGAATATTAGACCTTTTTTTACATTTCTTAGATGAAAACATATTATTTTGTTTTCTCATAATAGTGCCCCCTCATATACAATTTTGTCGAATTTTATACATTTATTATATACCTAAGGGGCAAGATGGTCTATGGTATAAAAACTTACAATTTTGTAAATAAACAATACTTAATTATTAAGCATTAACTAATTCTTCTTTTAATGTTAATTTATTAAACATATTTGTTGTATATTTATGTAAAACTTGCATCATTGGTCCAATTGCAAATACTATTATTAAGCTTCCAAGTCCAATTGGTCCACCTAATAATAATGCTATAACAAGTCCACTAGATTCAGATACAATTTTTCCAGTCATTAAAGATAAATTAAACTTAGATTTAATTGCAAGCATAAAATAATCTAATGGTGTATTTGGTAAATTTGAAACTAAGTATATTGCTATACCAGTAGAAATAATAGGTAAAGATATTAAGAATAATATAAACTGCATAGAAGACGTAGTAGGATTTATACCGTTTAAAATTAAGAATCCTAAATCTATAAATACTCCTAATATAATAGATGTGATTAATGGTGTTATTTTTGGAAATTCCTTATTTAATATTCCACCTATAATTAAATTGAATATAGCAACTAAGTTCATAGATGTTCCAACTGATAAATTTATGTGATTGCTAAGACCAATATTTACTGCATCCCAAGGTCCTGCACCAAAGTCTGATATAGCATTTAATGCTATGCCAAGTCCCATTATACAAAGTCCGACCAGATAAAAAATCCCTTTAAACATATTTTCCCTTTTATTCAAAGTAAAAGTGTTTTGCATGTTACAACCTCCCTAAAGTTGAAAAATTTGTAAAATATAATATCATGAATAAAAGTAATAATCAATACTTTAAATATAAAACGAAAAACATAGAGAGAAAGCTATAATTATTTATAAAAAGTAGCTATCCTAAGCTTTGAGTATTCTAACAAGTTAAGATAGCTATGTATTTTAATTAATTATTATATTGAAATAGTTTATTAAAAGTATCTTCTTTCATAAGAGCTTTGGCAATTAGGCTAGAATATGAAGGATATGACCTTAAAGGAAAGCATATAGATATTAGTTCTTTTTCATAGTCTGAAATTGATAGTCTTTCATTTTTTTCTATTCTATTAGAAAATTCGTTTGTTAATTTCCTTATTTTTAGAAATTCATCTAAAGAAAGTTGTGCAAAAACTTGCGCTTTATGTTGAGGTGGTTTAAGAAACAATATATTTTGTTTAAATTCTATAAAATCTATTCTGTCTTTTAATTCTTGTATATAAGGTCCACTCATTGAAAAAACACCTCCTTAAGTATATATATTTGGTTAAGTAATAATTTATACTATGAAATTAAACTTAAAATAAAACAAAATAAGCAAAGTTTTTCTAAATTGTATAAAAAAGATTGATGTGGATAGAATTCAAATAAGAAAAGGAGGTAATATAAATGTTTGAAGAGAAAAAATCATTTCCTTGGAAGATACCAGCTATAGTTTTAACATGTGTGCTGGTATTAGGTGGAGGGATTTACATAGGTGTAAAATCAAGAGATAATACTGAAAATATTAATAAGACAGCTAGTATTAATGAATCAAAAAGTGGAACAACTGAAGCCTTTGACTTAAATGAAAATTGTGAAGTTTGGGTACATAAAAGTTATGATGATGGTAGCGACTCTAAATCATCACCAGTAATGATAGGTATAGTTCCACAAGAGTTATTAGGCAAGTCAGAAACAGAAATTAGGACTTATTTTGAAGAGAAATATCCAAGTAGAGAAGTATTAAGCATAAATGAATATGAAATAATATTGACAGAAGTTGAAGATTCATCAATAGATAAAACTAAGGCTAATATGTATTCAGTAGAAAGTAATAGTGGATTTGTAAGTATTTATAAATATGATTCAGAAGGAAAGAAAACTTTAATAGAGGAAACTCAAATAGAAACAGATTCATTAGCAACAACAGTTCAAGATGAACTTCAACAAGGTATAATTGTAGAGTCACAAGATGATGCATATTCTAAGTTAGAGGATATGGATAGTTAATTAGAAATGCGTATTTATATAATATAAAGAAGGGGCTAGGTATAAATTACATTTGTATTTATATTTAGCCTTTTAATCTTCATATGATTATCTATAAAATGTAAGTTATGATATAATAGATAAGAACATTTGTTTTAATATATGGAGATTGGAGGCCTATTTATAATGATTATATTAGGAATAGACCCAGGTATAGCTATAGTTGGCTACGGAATTATAGAATATAAGAATAATAAGTTTAGAGTTATAGATTATGGAGCAGTAACAACACCTGCTGGTATGGATACTCTTAAAAGATTAGAGCTTGTTTATAAAGGAATTAATCTGCTTATAAAGAAGTACGATATAGATGAAATAGGCATTGAGGAATTATTCTTCAATAAAAATGTAAAGACAGCTATAACAGTAGCTCAAGCAAGAGGTGTTACTATGCTTGCATGTGCTCATAATGGTAAACCTGTGTACGAATATACACCACTTCAAGTTAAGCAAGGTGTAGTTGGATATGGTAGAGCGCAAAAGGCACAGGTACAACAAATGGTTACTTCATTTTTAAACTTAAAAGAAGTACCAAAACCAGATGATGTTGCGGATGCCCTTGCAGTTGCAATTTGTCATGCACATGCCAATAGATTAGAAAAGACATTAAAAAATATAGGGGGAAATAGGTATGTATAGTTATATAAAAGGTACAATCGAAGAACTTTATTTAGATCATGTAGTTATAGATAATAATAATATTGGATATAGAATAAATGTATCATCAAATACTATAAAGGATTTAAGTCTTGGAGTTATGGCAAAAATTTATACTAAATTAATAGTTAGAGAAGATGATATGAGCTTGTGTGGTTTTTCCACTAAGGAAGAATTAGAAATGTTTGAACTACTTACTTCTGTATCTAAGATAGGGCCTAAGGTTGCTCTTGGAATATTATCATTTGCATCTCCAAGACAATTAGGTGCCTATATCGTTAGTGAAGATATTGCAAAAATGTCTAAGGCACCAGGTGTAGGTAAGAAAACTGCTGAGAGAATAATTTTAGAATTAAAAGATAAGATAGATAAGCAAAATGTTGAATTTGAGCCTACTTTATTATCAAATGCTCCTATTATGGTTTCTCAAGATGAGGCTATTGATGCACTTGTTGCACTTGGATATTCTTCAGCAGAAGCTAAGGAAGCAGTTGATAAGTGTAAGAAAAATGGCTTAAATACAGAGGATATAATTAAAAAGTCTTTATCATATTTAATGAGTAAGACACTTATATAGCAATTAGACTTAAGAAAGGGGAAGATTAAATGTTTGATTTTGAAGATGAAGACAGGATAATTACATCTACAATGCAACATGAAGATGTTGATATAGAGAATAGCTTAAGACCAAAGTCTCTTTCTGATTATTTAGGTCAGGAAAAAGCAAAGGAACAGTTATCTATATTTATAGAAGCTGCAAAAAGTAGAAATGAACCTTTAGATCATGTTCTTTTATATGGGCCACCAGGACTTGGTAAAACTACTTTATCTAGCATTATTGCTAATGAAATGGGGGTTAGTTTAAGAATTACATCTGGACCTGCAATTGAAAGAGCTGGAGATTTAGCGGCTATTCTTACTAATTTAAATGAAAATGATGTTCTTTTTATAGATGAGATACATCGTATTAATAGAAGTGTTGAGGAAGTTCTATATCCTGCTATGGAAGATTATTGTTTGGATATAATAATAGGTAAAGGTCCTTCTGCTAGAAGTATTAGACTTGACTTACCTAAGTTTACACTTATTGGTGCTACTACTAGAGCTGGTATGCTTACGAATCCTTTAAGAGATAGATTTGGAGTTATTTGTAAGCTTGATTATTATACAGTTGATGAACTTGCTAAGATTGTTATGAGATCTGCTGAAATTTTAGGTGCTGAAATACAAATAGGTGGAGCTACTGAAATCGCCAGACGTTCTAGGGGAACACCGAGAATAGCAAATAGATTACTTAAAAGAGTTAGAGATTATGCTCAAGTTAGGGCTGATGGAAATATAACTGATGATGTTGCCCATAAGGCTTTAGAGCTTTTAGGTGTTGATAGTTTAGGGCTTGATTATGTAGATGAAAAACTACTTAGAACAATTATTGAAAAGTTTAGAGGTGGTCCTGTTGGACTTGATACTTTAGCTGCATCTATTGGTGAAGATAGAAATACCATTGAAGATGTTTATGAGCCATATTTACTTCAGTTAGGTTTTATTAATAGAGGTCCTAGAGGTAGAATAGCTATGCCTTTAGCATATGAGCATTTAAATATTGAAATGCCTAAAAAGTAATTTAAATATAAAAGTTTATCTTTTTGATTATTTTTGTTATTATTAATAGTATAATTTTTTTTGAAAGGAAGTTTAGCATTGAAGACAAGTGACTTTTATTTCGATTTGCCAGATGAGTTAATTGCTCAAGTTCCAATACTTGATAGATCAAGCTCTAAGCTTATGGTTCTTGATAAGGAAACTGGTAAAATAGACCATAAGATATTTAAAGATGTAATAGACTATTTAAACCCAGGAGATTGTTTAGTACTAAATGATACGAGAGTTATACCTGCTAGACTTATTGGTGAAAAGGTTGAAACTGGAGGAAAAATAGAATTTCTACTATTAAAAAGACATGAAGATGACACTTGGGAATCTTTAGTTAAACCAGGAAAGAGAGCTAAGATAGGAACCAAGTTTTCTTTCGGAGATGGAAAATTAATAGGAGAAGTAGTTGGAATGGGTCCAGAAGGGTCTAGAATTGTTAAATTCCACTATGATGGAATTTTTGAAGAAGTTCTAGATGAGTTAGGTAATATGCCATTACCTCCATATATTACTGAAAGATTAGAAGAAAGAGAAAGATACCAAACTGTTTATTCTAAACACAATGGTTCTGCTGCTGCACCAACAGCAGGCCTTCACTTTACTGATGAATTATTAAATCAAATAAAGGAAAAAGGCGTTGATATAGCTTTTGTTACTTTACATGTAGGACTTGGTACTTTTAGACCTGTTAAGGTTGATGATGTATTAGAACATGAAATGCATTCAGAATACTATATGGTAACTAAAGAAGCAGCTGATAAAATTAATAAAGCTAAAGAAAATGGTAAAAATGTAATATGCGTAGGAACTACTAGTTCAAGAACTGTTGAATCAGCAGCAGGTGATGATAATAGAGTAAAAGAAAGTAGTGGTTGGACAAACATATTTATATACCCTGGATATAAATTTAAAGTAGTTGATAAGCTTATAACTAATTTCCATTTACCAGAATCAACTTTAATAATGCTTGTAAGTGCGTTAGCTGGAAAAGAAAATGTACTTAATGCATACAATGTTGCAGTAAATAATAAGTATAGATTCTTTAGTTTTGGAGATGCAATGATTATAAAATAGGGGGATAAAAAATGAAAAATGGGATAGATAAGAATAACTTATCGCTTAAAATAGCATATGTTTTTGAGTATATTTTAGCTATGGTTGTTTTAATCGCAGTATTTTTAGGGACGATAGATGTTTTGAGAACAATTTGGGAGTTATATGTAGTAGATTTTCAAACTCCTGTAGGATATGATGAACTAAATAGTTTACTAGGGCAGATATTACTATTAGTTATAGGGGTTGAGTTAGTAGTAATGCTTTCTCTTCATCTACCAGGTGCATTAATAGAAGTACTTTTATATGCAATTGCAAGAAAATTACTTTTACTTCCAAAAACATCTGGGATGATAGACTTAGTTTTAGGAATAATTGCAATAGCAGGTTTATTTGCTATTAGAAAATATTTACTTACAAATGATAACAGCACAATGAATGTGACGAGTATACATTACGAAGACGTAGAAGATGAATAAGGAGAAGACACGATGAGCGCAGTAAGATACGAACTTATTAAAACTTGTAAGCAAAGTGGAGCAAGATTAGGAAGACTTCATACTCCACACGGTGTTATAGAAACACCAATATTTATGCCTGTTGGAACTCAAGCAACAGTTAAATCAATGACACCAGAAGAGTTAAAGGAAATAGGATCTCAAATAATATTAAGTAATACTTATCACTTATACATGAGACCAGGTCATGAATTAGTTAAAGAAGCAGGTGGACTTCATAAATTCATGAATTGGGATAAGCCAATATTAACAGATAGTGGTGGATTCCAAGTATTCAGTTTAGGGCCACTTAGAAAAATAACTGAAGAGGGTGTTCACTTTAGATCTCATATAGATGGTTCAAAGCACTTTATAAGTCCAGAAAAGGCTATGGAAATACAAAATGCTTTAGGTTCAGATATAATGATGGCATTTGATGAATGTGCTCCATATCCAGCTGATAGAGATTACGTAAAGAAATCTTTAGAAAGAACTACTAGATGGTTACACAGATGTAAAGAAGCTCATAAAAATACTGAAAACCAAGCATTATTCGGTATAATCCAAGGTGGTATGTATAAGGACCTAAGAGAGCAATCTGCTAAAGAAGTTTTAGCTATTGATTTACCAGGATATGCAATAGGTGGACTTTCAGTTGGTGAGCCTAAGCATTTAATGTATGAAGTATTAGAATATACTACTCCATTAATGCCTGTAGATAAACCAAGATACTTAATGGGTGTTGGTTCACCTGATGATTTAGTTGAAGGTGTAATAAGAGGGGTAGATATGTTTGACTGTGTACTTCCTACTCGTATAGCTAGAAATGGTACTGCTATGACTAGCCAAGGTAAGGTTGTAGTTAGAAATGCAAAATATGCAAAAGACTTTACTCCACTTGATCCAGAGTGCGATTGCTACTGCTGTAAAAACTATACTAGAGCTTATATAAGACACTTAGTTAAGGCTAATGAAATACTAGCATCTAGACTTATAACTACACATAACTTACACTTCTTATTAAAGTTAATGGAACAAATAAGACAAGCTATAAGAGAAGATAGACTATTAGATTTCAGAGCTGAATTTTTCCAAAAATACGGCTATGAAATATAAATATTTTAATATATAATTGTTTATAATAAATGAAAATTTTACCAAAGGAGATGAATTGATATGCAACAATGGCTAACAGTAATAATAATGTATGCTGCAATATTTGCTGTATTCTATTTCTTATTCATAAGACCTCAAAAGAAAAAAGATAATAAATTAAAAGAAATGAGAAATAACTTATCTGTAGGAGATAGAGTTACTACTATAGGTGGTATAGTAGCTAATGTAGCTAAAGTTGAAGAAGATTTAGTAATATTAGAATTAGGACCAAATAGAACTAAAGTACCATTTGAAAAATGGGCTATAGGAAGTGTTCAATCAAAATCTGAAGAAGCTTAATAACTAGTAATCTTTAAACCTTTCTTTGAATATATTTTATTCAGGGGGAGGTTTTTTAATATGGAAAAAGCAAATCATATTTTAAAAGGATTAGGATATTCTTACATAATTACATTGGCAATATTATTAGGATATAATTTAGTATTAACATTTACAGATGTGTCTGCAAATACTATTGCAATGGTTACATCACTTATTACTACATCATCAGCTGCATTTGGTGGACTTTATGCTTCAAGAAAAATCCAAGAAAGAGGACTTTTATATGGGTTATTAGTTGGTCTTCTTTATATATGTTGTCTTGCTGTTATAGTTTACCTTGCAAATGATGGATTTACTATGGATTCAAATATGCCTTATAAAATGATATTTACTACTTTAGCTGGTGGAATAGGCGGGGTACTTGGAGTTAATTTTAAATAGGTTACATATTTTTAAGAAATGCCACATGAAAATAATATCATGGGGCATTTCTTTTTGTGTATTCTTTTTTATAATATCTTTTATAAATGCTATAATATAATAATAAATAAAAAGTTTGAAAGGAAATAAGTTTAATGATAAAAGAATTTGATGGTTTTAAGCCTGAAATAGATGAAACTGTATTTGTAGCAGAAAGTGCGGATATAATAGGAGATATTATTATAAAAAAAAATAGTAGTGTATGGTATAACGTTGTTATAAGAGGAGATGAACAACCAATTAGAGTTGGAGAAAATACAAATATACAAGATGGGTGTGTTGTCCATACAGGATGGGATGTTCCAACGCAAATTGGAAATAATGTTACAATAGGTCATAAGGCTTTAATACATGGATGTAAAATTGGAGATAATACGTTAATAGGAATGGGATCAATTGTATTAGATAATGCGGAAATTGGTGAGTTTGTATTACTTGGTGCAGGAAGCTTAGTTCCTCCTGGTAAAAAAATACCTTCTGGAGTTCTTGCTATGGGTTCACCAGCAAAGGTTATAAGAGAGTTAACAGACAAAGAAAAGGAAAGTATAAAAAAATCTGCAGTAGACTATATTGAAAGTGCAAAAAGACATAAATTAAAATAAATTTAACATACTGGTAGCATTAGGAGTGGTAGCGGTGAAGATAAATTATAAAAATATAAAAAGATATAAAGAGATTTTACATATATTAATTAAATATGGTTTTGGACTTGCTGTAGAAAAATTAAATATGGATCAGGTTGCTTATAAAATTCCTATAACAAAGCCAAGCGAAGATATGATGCATATGAGTACAGGACAAAGAATTAGAAAAGTATTTGAAGAATTAGGTCCTACATATATTAAACTTGGACAAATACTTAGCACGAGAAATGATATTTTTGATCAAGATATTATAGAGGAGCTTAGTAAACTAAGGGATAATGTTGAAGCGTTTAGTACAGATATTGCTAAAGATATATTTGAAGAAGAAACTAATTTAAAAATAGAGGATGTTTTTAAAGAATTTAATAATCAACCAATTGCAGCAGCATCAATTGGACAAGTATATGAAGGAAAATTATACTCAGGGCAAGAAGTAATTGTAAAAATTCAAAGACCTAATATCGAAGAAACTATAAGAGCAGATCTAGATATTCTTAAAAGTGGAGCTAGTATATTAGATGATATGGTTAAAGAAAATGAAACTAATTTTGAAAATATATTAGAAGAGTTTAAGGTTGGGATTTTAAGAGAACTTGATTATAATTTTGAGGCAACTAATGCTATAAAGTTTTATAACATATTTAAAAATGATGAAACTGTTTATATACCTAAAATTTACGGTAAATATACTACTAAAAGAGTTTTAGTAATGGAAAAAATTATAGGTATTAAATTAAGCGATGTAGAAACTATAAAGGCATTTGGATGGGATGCTGAAAAAATAAGTGATATAGGAGTAAGGTCTTTATTTAAACAAGTCTTTGAGTATGGATTTTTCCATGCAGACCCACATCCAGGTAATATATTTGTACTAAATAGTAACTGTATATCTTATATAGATTTTGGAATGGTTGGTATTATAGATAAGAAGACACTTAATTACATAGATGCAATTGTATTGGGTGTAGTTAATAAAAATATAGATAAGATTATATATTTATTAGAGGATATGGGAGTAATTAATAAAGATATAAATAAAGATTCACTAAGAATTGATTTATTATATTTATTACATTTTTATTATGATATTCCACTAGATAAGGTAAACTTATCTGAAATATTAAACGAGGTATTTAGATTTTTTAGAAAATTTAATATGACTATGCCATCTGAATTAACTAGTTTAGTAAAAACTATTATTACT
>JAEIGA010017587.1_pt1 | contig 10893 bp, 10 predicted proteins | sample 9270691 | NCBI WGS metagenome assembly JAEIGA01 (sample SAMN17057246, study PRJNA624740) | gut metagenome | biome: biome; isolation source: fecal sample | host: Bos grunniens | place: China: Xizang | collected 2019 | reverse complement strand
CACGTGAAGAAGGATCTGAAATTCCTGCGCGGGTGGCCGCTCATCCTCGGGACGGACTTCGGGCTGACGCCGGCGATGGTGTTCTTGCAGATCGGGCCGGACGGAGTGGTGCGCGTCCTCGACGAGCTGCCGTCGGAGGACATGACGCTCGACACGTTCATCAGCACGATGCTGATACCGAAGCTGACGGAGCGGTTCGGCTACCCGATGAACTGCCCGCCGATAATGAACTACTGCGACCCTGCGGGCAACCAGCGGACGCAGACCTACGGCGACACCTGCATAGAACTTCTCAACAAGCGCGGCATCCCGACCGAAGCGTGCCCCGACAAGAGCAACGACTTCCGCACGCGCCGCGACGCCGTGGAAAAGCTTCTTCGCGAACATCGTCTGGAGGTGGACGAACGGTGCAAGATGCTGATAGCCGGATTCGACGGGCACTACTGCTACAAGCGGCAGCGCGCCGACGCGGACGGGACGCCGCGATTCGCGGAGGGGCCCGACAAGCACAATTTCTACACGCACATACACGATTCGCTCCAATATCCGGTCGTCGCCGTGACGATGGGGGGTGTGGACTTCTCGCAGTACCGCAGGGAGAGGGACGGGGGATGGCAGAGCCTTTGCGGGAACGGCGCGACGCAGGCCATGTGCCTGTAGAAAACGGACGGATAAAGCGGGGATAAAGCGGAGCGATAATAATGGCAATGTCTGAGAAACCACCAGAAGCGTTTGACGTGAAGCCGGCGAAGGAGACAGTTCCGTCGCCCGGCAATTCCGCGCCCGCCGCAGTCGTCCCCACGACCGCGCCGATGACGCGTCTGGCGTCTCACTTCATCGACGAGTTCCGCATCAACGCGGAGCACCGGCGCATGAGCGGCGTCGATTCGATGCTGGAGAGGGCGGCGCGAGCTGCGCGGAAGAAGTACACGCCGGAGCAGGAGGCGATACTCAAGCAGAACGGCATCAACCCGAAGAACTACCGTCCGCTCACGGCGATGAAGATGCGCACGGCGAGGGCGCTTCTGATGGACGTCATCAAGCAGTCGGGCGACAAGCCCTATGTGCTGTCGCCGTCGCCGAAGCCGAACGTCCCGAAGTCCGCGACGAAGAAGATTATGTCGCAGATGGCGCGTGAGATCGTGGCGTTCTTCCAGAAGCGCGGCGGCGCCCCGCTCCAGGACCCGAAGGAGTTTGCGGCGTTCTACATTTCGATCATCATGCGCGTCTCGGACATGCACGACGAGGTTCGCCGGCGCGAGATGGAATGGGCGCGCGTCAGGTGCGACCGCATGGACCAGCTCATCCACGACCAGCTTCTGGAGGGCGGGTTCATCGAAGAGTTCCAGAAAGCGGTCGAATACATCTGCACCTACGGAACCGCCGTCATGGTGGGGCCGTACCCGCGCGTGGAGTCCGCTTGCGAATGCAAGGAGGTGGAGGACATCGACGGTGCGCTCAAATACTCGCGCGAATACGTCACGCGTCCGGTTTACGAGGCCGTGAACCCGTGGGACTGCTTTCCTTCACCGAACGCGAAGAAGATTTCTGACGGCACTTTCTGCATGAAGGTCCGCTATACCGCAAACGCCCTGTGGCAGTATGCCGAGGCGGAGACGGAGAACAGGCCGGAGGGTTGGCAGGGCGCGACCGTGAGGGCGCTCCTCTCGCAGTACCCGAAGGGCGGCGTGAGGCTTGAACTCGATTCCTTCGACCTTGTGCGCCGCGAAATGGAGCGCAACACGCTCGTATCGCACGACGACTGCACGCTTGAAGGCATCAGATGCTTCGCGTCCGTGCGCGGCTCGATGCTCATCGGCTTCGGAATCGTCAAGGCGCCGGACGGGGAGAAGGTCATTTACCACCACTACTACCAGACGGAGGCGATAGTCATAGCCGGGTACGTGGTGTACTGCCGAATAATCGACGACAGGATGATGCTTCCGATCGCGAAGGTCTGCCTTTACAAATCTCCTGACTCATGGTGGGGTGATTCGCTTGCGGACATACTCTACTCGGCGCAGAACCTACAGAACAATGCGCTGAAGAACATCATCCTGAACGGCGCTCTTTCATCCAACGGCATGTTCGTGTGCAACGCGGTGAACCGTGCCGTGTCGCTGGACGGGTCGCCCGCGCTTGCGGTGCGTGCCGGCAAGATGTTCGGCTTCAAGGAGTCCGTCGCGGGAACAGGCTCGCCCATCAACGTCCTCACCGTGCCCGACACCACGCAAAGCCAGCTTGCGCTTCTCAAGGCCGCAAGCGAAATGGCGGACGACGACAGCGGCATTCCGCAGTACACGATTGGATCGTCGCAGCAGCTGTCCGGCGCGGGAAGAACCGCGTCCGGGCTTGCGATGATGTCCGAGGCCGCGAGCCGCGTCATAAACATGAGCATCTGCGACATCGGGCTGCACCTCATCATCCCGGTGGTGAAGAACACGCACATCTACAACCTCATCGAATCCGACGACATGTCGATAAAGGGCGACGTGGAGGTGAATCCGTCCGGGCTGATGGGGAAGATTCTCAAGGAGGCAGAATCTCAGCGGCGCATCCAGTTCACGACGATGCTCGGGAGCCATCCGGTTTATTCCCGCGCGCTCACGGTGGAGGCGTTCTTCGAACTTCTCAGACCCGAGCTGGACAGTCTCGGCGTAAATCCAGACAAGATCATACCGTCGAAGGAACGCATGGAGTTCCTACAGGAGCTCATGGACGCGCAGGCCGCAGCCCAGGCGGCGCCGCAGGGCGGCGGGGAGGAAGCGAAGCCGACTCCGGAGCAGGCGAACGTCGCGAGGGTCGAAGGACAGCCGCAGCAGGTCGCCATGCAGCAGGGCGGCGCACCTGCCGGAACGGTTGAGGAACGGAGGAACGTGGCATGAGCGATTCACTTACCGACATAGAGACCTTTGACGCAAAGCGGGTTCAGATCGTGTGCGGCGATGTTTCGCGCACCAAAGAGCTTATCGCCTGGATGGACGATCTGATCCGCGAGAACGTCACGCTTGAGGTGGCGCTTGTCGAAGGGGCCGACGAAAACAGGTCCACGCGCCTGTGCCACCTCGCATCACAGATTTCATCTTACCGCAGAATCAGGGACGCGGCCAACCGCGCTCTTGAACTCGCCGCCGGCAAGCCACCGGACGGCGAAGGAATGGAACCCGCAAAGGGGGGCGTCCTATGAGACTGCGGAACGGAAAAAATCGCCGGGGGAATTGGGATAGTCTGCCCCTCCTTCACGGCGGCAATAAATTCCCGGAAAGGCTTTGCCGGGCTTATTGAAGGAGAACACGCAAAATGAACGAGAACAAGGTTGAAGCCGCCCTCAGAGGCGGACAGGACGCGGGAACCGGCGAGGATGCCGGAATCGCAAAGGAGCTGGAGAAGTCCAGGCACACCAACGAGGTGCTTGCTGGACGCCTGAAAGCGCAGGGCGAGGAGGTGAAGCAACTCCGCGAGGAGGTGCGCCGACTCAATGCGAGCAAGGCGGCCGGCGAGGTCGTGGAGAAGCTCACTCCCGAGCAGCTTGGCGACACACCGAAGGGCTACGCAGAGACGGCGGCTGTCGTTTCGGCGCAGGTCGCGGAGGAAGTCAAGGCTGCGCAGAAGGACGAAGTGGACAAGCTACGCGCCGAAATCGCGGAGCGCGACAGACGCGCTTTCTATGCGCAGATCGGCGGGGCGAACGCAAAGTTCTTCGACGACATCGCCCCTGGCGGGGACAAGGCGCCGTTCTGGGCGCAGTTCAAGGCCAGGAACAAGGAGACCTACGACGCGATCATGGCAACCCACGACGTGGGACGCTTCAATTCGCTTGTCGGAATGTTCTATCGCGAAATTGGCGTGAAGAATCCTGCCGGAGGTTCGGGAACGCCCGCCGCGCCCGAGCCGGGAGCATCAGGCGGCGGAACGAACGCAGCCGGGCAAGACGACGCGGACGGCCAGAAGAAGTACACCACTGACGAATACCTCAAGGAGCTTGAAAAAGCCGAAGAGGCTCGGGACAGCGGCGACATGGCCACCTATCGCAATGTGACCGCCCGGCTCAACAAGGCTCTCAACGAGGGACGCGTCGAGTAAAACCCAAGACGTTGGCAGTCCTTCGTGATTCAGGGAGCCGGAAGGAGAAGAGAAAATGGCAGACATATTGCCTCATTTCGGTCAGCAGCCCGGGGTGCAAGCCGCATTCCCGAGCACGCAGCAGATCATCTTCGAGACGGAGTTCCGTCGCCGGACGCGTGATCTGTCCCTCATCGACAAGCTCACGTCCCACAACTACAAGGGGCGTTTCCGCAATTCGGGCTATCAGATTCGGCGTCCCGTGATGCCGCTCCTGAAGTCCAAGAAGCGCAAGCCCGGAGATCCGGTCGTGTACCAGGAGCTTCAGGGCAAGGACGAGGTGTTCACGATCAACCGCGAACGCGACATCGCCTTCCACATCAAGATCGAGGACAAGCTGTTCTGTCCGCAGAACCTTGATTCCAAGATGAACAAGGAGGCGCAGGCTCAGTTCACGGAAGACCGCGATCTCGAGTTCTTCGCGGACGCTCCGTTCAAGTCGCACTCTGCGAACATCGGCAACGCCGCCGGCATCCGCTCCGGCATGTACGAGCTCGGCACGGCCACCGCGCCGCTCTACATCTACAAGACGGATTCCGAGGCGGCCGCGAGCCGCGCCACGAAGCTGCACACGGCTTCCGCCACCGAGGCCATCACCAACATGGTGGCCGCGCTGGAGGAGTGGCCCGGCGGTTCGATGGGCGAGGTGAAGGTGGTGGTGCCTACGTGCATCCAGAACCGCCTCATCAACTCCGAGCTGAAGTACGCCAACCATATGGGCGACCAGCTCAGCGTGCTCCGCAAGGGCATCAAGTACATCGGTGATATCGCCGGAGCGAACATCATCGGGTGCAACCAGATGCCCATGTGGGCCGAGGACGCTGCGAACAACCTCCCCAAGAGGTTCCTCTGCATGTTCCTCAACACGCAGGCGATCGAGTTCGTGGACGAGATCACGATCGACGAGAACATGAAGGACAAGGACCAGTACGGCGTGTTCTACCGTACTCTGGGTATCTACGACTGGTTCGCCAGCTACCCGGAGCTGATGGGGTATGCCGTCATCGCCCTTGGCTAAACGCAAATCGCCGCCGGGGGGCAACTCCCGGCGGCAACAAGGAAAGGAACTGAAAAATGGCAGCACTTGCTTCTACCGACACCACCATCAAGGGGGCCGGACTCGACTTTAACGTGCGTTCCTACAAGCTGGAGCGCACGTTGGACTTCAATGTCGCTTCGCTGACGAACTCGACGTACTACGAGATCGGCGATCTTTCCAAGGGATTCGTCCCCAGGAACGTCGCCATCGTGGAGCTGGAAAGCCCCGTCAAGGCGAGTGGCGGCACGGCAACGACGCTTGGCGTCTATCTGAAGAGCGATTCCGCGAAACTCGCGGAGCGCGTTCTTTCGACGGCGAAGGGCCTCACGGTTGGCCAGGTCACCGGCAAGAACCTCGTTGGCGCGGGTGACACCATCTGCGTGATGGTGGACAACAAGCCGTCCAATGGTCTTGTGAAGGTCGTCATTTCCGGTGACATGATGACGGACTACTGGGATGAGTCCCTTATCCAGTCCAGCGACTTCGATCCGGCCGACCACGTTCGCGTGAACGCTGTTTCGTAATCGTTTGCCCCGCGCCGGACAATCGTCTCGCCGGCGCGGGGTGCTTTCCGCAAGCGAGGCGAATTGCGAAAAGGAATACAGACATGATCAGTACGCAGAGGTACTTCATCCACATTGACAACAAGAGCGTCATTCCGTGGACGAGCGAAGTCGAGGGCAACTACAAGTTCAAGGAGATCACCGCGAAGATTGCCATGGCGATCGAGCACGGCAAGATTTCCGCCGATGAAGTTGTCAAGCAGATCACCAGCCAGATCAAGCCGGGAACGCTTGAGCAGATGCTTGACGCGAAGCTCAAGATGAACGTCCGCGAGGGCGCTCTCAACCTTGAGGAGCAGGTCAAGGATGACAACACGCAGAGGGATACCGGCGAGGCCGCTCCGTATGATGTGAAAATCCCCGGCGATGGCAGTGGGAAGAAATCTGCCGCAGGTGGTAAGTCCGGCAACAAGCCCGACAAGCCCGACAAGCCCGACAAGTCGAACAAGCCGGACAAGTCTGAAACGGATGGTGCCGTCAACGGCGAATCCGAAGCGGATGCCGCCGCGAAAGCCGCCGCCGAAAAGGCCGCTGCGGCGCTTGGCGAGGAAGTCGGCGGTGTGAACGTCTAACCGATTGAAGGAGGTTTTTATGGCCAATTCGTTTCAGCAAGAGCAGGAAACGCCTGAACTCGAAATGATTTCCGAGTTGGCCGAGAACCTTGTCCTTCGGCTGCCCCGGTGCGAAGAGGTCATGATCCGGAAGACTATTCAAGAGGTCTTCCGGGAGTTCTGCCGCGAGACGAAATGCCTTACGGCTGAACGCATGATCGACATTGAACCGGGGCGTCTTGACTATCCGCTCTTCCCCGCGTTCGGCGGAGTGGTGACGAATGTCCGAGCCGTTGCGATCGGCCCACAGCTCCTGAAGCAGGGATGGGACTACTCGACGCACGGGGCGACGCCGCTTGTGCTGCATTTTTCGCCGCGCTGGGTTCCGCATCCGCCGCCGCAAAAGCCCGCCGGGATGATTCTTCCCGTTGCGGTTCCCGGCGAGAACACGCCGGATGTTCCGTTGGCGGAAGCGCATATCCACGCAAAGCCCGTTCGCGCGCGGATCGTACAGGAGGAAGTGCCGTCGATGAACTCCGAAAAGGCGCCGCGCGGATTCATCGAGCTTTACGGAGAGGCGATATGCTCCGGAGTGATGGCGCGGCTCTGTTCCATGTCGGGGCGGTCGTGGAGCGATCCGCAGATTGCCGCGTTCGAGCGTGTGAACTATGAGAACGCGAAGAGCGAGGAACGCATGAAGCGCGAAACGCCGGCCGGAGGACGCTTCATCGACACAAGCCAGGTTCTATAAAGGATTTCCAGCCATGACAGCTTTGACCATAACGCCAGATGCCGCGAAGAAGCGGCTGAAAACCGCCGGGAAGGTTGCCTCCGGCGAGAAAGTGGCCGTGACGATCCCCGGATTCGGCGCTGTATCAACCGACAATCTGCGTTTGCGCGTCATGTTCGGGGGTATAACGGTCGGAATGTTCCCGCTTGAGGACACGGACGAATGGGGGCATGACGGCGAGAATCTGACTTGCACGCTCAATCTCGCAACAGAACAGGCCGAGAAGCTATGCAAGTTCGGGGTGGATGTCTGCGTTGTCCTGGAAGACACGCTCACACCGCAGCTCTATGGCGCAGGGAATCTTGAACTTCTCCCTTGGATAAAGCTTGCGGGTGTAGATGTCCCCGTGAACCTCGGCAACTACAAAGCGAGGATTGGCGAGATTGAAACGACCCTCTCGAAAGTTCATTCCGTGCTCAATTCGCACATTGCGAACAGAGAAAATCCGCACGCCGTCACCAAGGCGCAGGTCGGATTGGGAAGCGTTGACAACACGTCCGACATGGCCAAGCCCGTATCGACCGCCCAGCAGGCTGCGCTTGACGCGGTAAGGTCTGCCGCAAGCACGGCGGTTCTTGCGGAACAGAACCGGGCGATTCAGATAGAGGCGGAAAACAGGCAGATGATCTACCAGTTGCAAAACGGCATTGCGGCGAAACTGCCGAAGTCGGCTTTTATCGAATTGAGCGGCGAAACATTGTCAAACGACGCAACGCAAAAGGATACCAAGCTGATGGTACAGAAGATTCTTGAAGTATTGAAAAAAGCCGCGCTGTGCATCATGCTCGCTTTTGCCGTACCGGCATTGGCAATCGACGCCGACACGGCATGGGAGGAGGTTCCGCCTCAACTGCCGGTGAAAAATGTCGTGGAGCAGTTTTCGCCTCCGGCGGACTTCTCCACTAACAACCAGGAGCTTGTAGAGACAATTCAGGAGATTGTAACCAATGAGGTGTTTGATATATCATCTTTTGCATCGGCTAATGATATTGCTGAGCTTAAAGATACTTTGAAAAATGGCATTGTAAACCGTGCTTCATCCATCGGAACGGCGAATGCGTGGATTGATGCAACGGGTGCGGTGTGGGAGGTTCAATGGGATGTTACAAAGGATCGGTGGACGATTGAACCGCAGCCGAACGATATGCAAGTATTTTGGGATGGCGATTCTTGGGTGCTTCGCTATGAGGGGTACAATAACGACACCAAGCGAGGTGCAGATGTTTATAAGTTCTCGTTCACACTTGGGCAAACATATACTGCAACCCGGCATCCTGGCGGCGCGACGAATTGCGTTGGCAAGCTTGCGATGGTGCAGGATATCGATGCTGTGAAAGATACCCTTGCCACGAATCTGATAAAGACGGTTATAAACAACGGCACGTACAATTTGACTTATGATCCGGTGCTGAAGGTTACGTGGCGAAAGGAAGCGGAGAACGGCGTATTTTACGAAAAGTGCTACACCAACATTAACATGATCGGGGTGTCGAAATGAGAAAGTTTTTATTCTTCATACTTTTGCTTTCAGCTTGTGTTTCCTTTGCCCAAGACATCCGCGCAACTTTTACCGCGCCAATTGAAGCTTCAAATATATTCGGCATAGATGGCAAGCGGTATTTGATTCATGGCGGTGAATTGGTGGCTGCCGAAAATGTGCCGATGCTGATGATGGATTTCCCCAGCGGCGCGGCAATTCAGGTTGATGGGATTTCAACAACGCCGAGTTATACAAATATCAACGGCGAGGCACACACCAAAGTGCTTCTTGATTTCTCCTTAAACTTCGATTGGCGCGGATGGCATCCGTTCATTCAGAAGGTTGCTTTTACAGGCATTCGCACACGGCTTGAGTTACAGGAAGAAGCCGTTTATCTTGGGAGTGATAAGCGCGATGGGGTTTCTAACTATACATACGCGCATCACGGTTATATTGTTGGTTATTCACCCGTCAGTGCCGGTGCTGGTTCGTTTTCCGTTTCGGTCAATCCTGAACCTTACGATGGCGAAGAAAAGCCGGTTGACCATTATGTAGTAACGCCCACGGGCGAAAAGGTCGCAGAGCGCAGGCAATATCTGATGATTGATGAAAAGGGCAAGATTATCCCGGAAAACGCGGTTGCCACCATTGCGCAAGCCACGATTACTGAAACCAGGATTGCGGCTGCCGAAGTTGCGGCAGTAGCTTATACGAATGCAGCGGCGCAAACAGAATCCGCCGTTGACGATTTGGCCGAGGCGATAATCGGCAATAATGTGGTGGTTTACGAAGACGATTTTATGTATTCGCTTGGTGATGCGATCGCAATTTCCACGAATTGCCAATGCCGTATTTATGATTTCAAGGCGAAGACGGAAGTTGTGACGGTGGATGGGGTGAAACATGATCGCAGTTGGGTGTACTTTGGATTCACAGAAAATATCGGCAGCCTTAATCCGGTGGCACAATTCAAAGATTCCTTAACTTCTGAAATCGATTGGGGGGAAGTTGTTTGCGGAACGCCCGAAATGCAGAATCATTCTTTTGTTCACAAGGGGGAATCGTTCGATTATTGTTATCGGATGTATGTTGATATTCCCCAGGAATACACACAAGCGTTTGTCCGGGTATTTACAGAAATCACGGCGATGGTCGGGGATGGAAGTGTGCTGAATATTTCGGGCGGAATTGCCGGCGGATTGACGCAAGATGTTCAATGGGGGCAGAACACAATACATTTCCGTGGCGGACTTGCCATAGATCCAAGCGCATTGGAGGTGGGCAAATGAATGATTTGATTGAATATTTATCACCGTATTTCGCTGAAGCAACCGTGTGTGTGATGAACGGCCTGGCGTTTGGTGATAAGTGCATTGGCCGTACATTCTTCCTTTCTGATGGACGATTCGGCACAATAACGAATGCTTGCAGCGGCGCGGGTTTGTTTGTGGTGCTTGTAATTCTTGCGCTTATAAGATTGCGTTTGCGCAACAAAATAAGTTGGGGTATGCTTTTGGCAACGCCCTTTGTTTCGGTGGCGTTCAATGCGATTCGGTGCATGATTGTAATCGGGCGCGGAATTTCAATACATGATTTGATGGGGTTTGCTGTGTTCGCCATTCCTGTACTTGTTTATGCCCTGATGCCGTATGGCGTTGTGGCAACCAAGACTTTTCGGAAGTGCAGCATGTTTGTTCTTGCGGTTTTATGCGTTTGGAAATCCACCCCCGCTTATGCCAACGGCAACAAAGAACACATCACGCCGACGGTGCGTGGCATCACCTTGGGAAGCCCGATGGAAACGCCCACAAGTGTTTCGTTATCGTGGAAAGCGGATGAGGGGCGCGAGATAAAGCCTGAACAGCGTGTGCGGGTGTTTTGGCGTGATGCGTATAATAAAGACTGGAATATGGCGGTTGAAGGTTACGGAATTACGAACGCCACGGTAAAGGGATTTTTCATCAATCGTGATACCGATTGGTTGGTTAAAGTCGAAACATTGGATGAAGGGGAATAATGATGCGCAGATTTCATTTGCTTGCCATTTGCCTGTCATTTGCTGGCGCAATTTTCGCTGATGAAATCGCACCCAAAGATGCGGGTAAAACCAACATCGTTTCCAATGTTGCCACCATCAAGCAATGGTCGCGGCAGTACGTGTTCATTGATGATAATGGCAAGTTGCACGATCCATCCGGACAGCTTGTAAAATTCGCTGATGAAGTTGGCAGGCAGAATCGCGCTGATAATGTACTGCAAGTTGTTGAAGCGGCCCATGCAGGCATGACGAATGCGATGCAGCGGATTTATAACATGACCAACAACGTGCCGACACGCGGCATCAGCTT
>JAEIGA010017586.1_pt1 | contig 10893 bp, 10 predicted proteins | sample 9270691 | NCBI WGS metagenome assembly JAEIGA01 (sample SAMN17057246, study PRJNA624740) | gut metagenome | biome: biome; isolation source: fecal sample | host: Bos grunniens | place: China: Xizang | collected 2019 | reverse complement strand
TTTTTTGAAGGTTCTTGAGGGGGTTCGGGGGAACTTCTTGCAAGAAGTTCCCCCGGCGTTCTCCCAGATAAACCCCAATTTGACACCGGGGATCTTACTTGCGCGCCAGCTTTTGGGCTCGGACGTCGCATCCAACGAAGGGCAGGACACGGTACTCGCCCAGCACGCGGCTGGTAATGCGATCCCAATAGCGCTTGCGGAACTCATCCTGCGAGAAGTTGGTATTAATGATGGTCGCGTGGCGGCGGTTGAGTCGGGTATTGATGACGTTATACAGCACCGACGTGGTGAACTGATTGTTCACCTCGGTTCCGAGGTCATCGATGATGAGCAGGTCGCAGTCATAGTATCGACCCGTATCTGCACCCGAGTCCCCACTCACGCTGTTGCCGAACCGCTGGTACTCAAAATCCGAAAGCATACCTACGGCGCTGACGTAGAACACGTCAAAGCCCCGCTCGATAACCGTGCGGGCCACGGCGGTGGAGAGGTGCGTCTTGCCCAGTCCCGTGCCGCCGAACAGCACGAGGTTTTCAGAAACGCCCGCCTCAAAGGTATCGGCGTACTGCTTCATGATATCCCGCACGCGGGTCATGTGCCGCAGGGTCTGGGGGGTGGCGGTGCAGTAGTCCAGATCAAAATTTTCAAAGGACTGGCTCTCAAGCAGAGTCGCCATGCCCGACGAGGCGTAGGCGGCCTGAATGAGCTTGTTTCTCATGCACCGGCACATTTTGAAATCTACGAACCCCGAGTCGGCGCACAGCTCGCACTCGTACTTGACCTCGGTGTAATCGGGGGGGAAGCCTCCCTCAACCAGCAGATCGCGGCGCAGAGCCTGCAGCTCCTCGTTGCGGGTGCGGAGCTCGGCAAGACGCGCCTCCACATCCCCACCGCCCACGGCGGCCTTCATGATCTCAAGGCCCAGACCGTTCAAGGCTCGGTCCAACTCCTCCACGGCGGGGATCGCCAGATGCACCTCGGTACGGCGCAGATCCGCCGCCTCGCGGGCGCGGAGGTATTTGGTATTGTATTCCTCGCGGATGCGATTGTAATTATCCTTATTGTAGCCCATAATCGGTACTCCCTATGTTATGTCTTGTCTTCAGTCCGTGTCGCCATCGTCAAAATCATCGCCGAAGCTGCGGCGCACGGCGGCTGAGAAAAAGTCATCGGTATCAAACGAGCCTGTGGGCGCGGGGGGCTTTCCCTTCCCTCCCGTGCGGGCCTTTTCCTGCTCGGCATGGAAGGCCTCCTGCGCCGCCTTCACGGCCTCGGGGGTGCGAAGCCCGTCGCGGTTCCAGTTAGCGAGCACCGAGTTCATGTAACTCAAATTGGGTGAGCCCTTGGCATCCACCGTCACGTCGTACGCCAGCTTGATGATATCCATGCCGTATCGGTACTCGTAGAGCCACGTGGAAAAGCATTTCTTTTCCTTGGGCGTGAGGGCACGGGCACCCATACCGAACAAGGTGCGGAGCTGTCCTTCCACCTCCGCCATTGCCTCGATCTGCTTGAGCCGCTCCTGCAGCTCCGCAAGGGTGCGAACACCCTCGTCGTAAAAACCAAAGGCGGTGCTTTCCAGATAGCGGAGGGATTTATGTATGCCCCGCTTCTCATGCGCGGCGGCGCAGTAGGCGAGAAGAGTCAAAACGTACTCCCAATCCAGCCCGAGGTAGTCTACAAGTCCGAGCAGGACGTTAACCTCATGAGTATTGAAGATCTTGCCCCAAATGCGCTGGGCCTCGTCGATGAATGCCGCCGCCTCGTGGCGCTGCTCCAGAAGATCGGCAAGCTGCTCGGTGGTGTAGCGCGGGAGCGCAGCGTGGGGGGCGGGCTTTGCGGTTTTCCCCACAGCGGATTTTTCTGTGGCGGGCTTGTTCCCAGAGGTCGCGTCCTCGATGGAGGGAGTATCCGCCACGCGGGGGGGAGTGGCTCGGGGCGTCTTCTCTGCCACGGCAGGCGTCTCGGCAGTGGCATCAGCCTCGGTCTCAAGGATCTCTTCCTCCTCCAGATCAAGGATGCCTGCACCGCGCCAAAAGGCAACGGACGCCTCAACCTGAGCCTCGGTGCATCCTGCGGCGGCGGCAATCGCCGCTCTGTAATCCTCACCCTCCACCGTGATGCAAAGGCGGCGGTCAGCGCACAGGGCGAGTAGAACGCGCAGGTCGTTTTTGGTAGCGCGTTGGATGACCTTCGTCACCTGTCCCGGCAGGACTACCGCATCGGTGCGGTACTGTATCTTAATATTCATTCTTCGGTTTCCTTCCCAACTTTGCTTTCGGAAGATGCGGCATCAGATGCGGCATCAGATGCGTCATCGTCGTGCAAAAGTCCCTCGCGCGATGCGATCTTATAGTTGAGGATCATGAGAGAATCCCCGAGGTGGACGTTCTCGATGGCCACGTCCGAGCCCGCGTATTTGAGCTCCACGCCCATGTAGTTCCAGATGCCTTTGACCCCTGCGGCAACCAGTCGGTCGGCGATGGGGCGCACCTGCTCCTTCGGGCAGGTAATGACCGCGATATCCACGGGGTTCTCCTCAAAAAAAATCTCCAGCGTGTCAAGCGCCATGACGCTGACTCCCGCGACGGTCTCGCCAACCTGCCCCTCGCCCGTGTCGAACATACCCACGATATCCACACCTCGCTTTTCGAACATGGAGAGGTGAACCAAGGCGCGACCGAGGTCGCCCGCACCGATAATGACAGCATGAAAACCTGCGCCCACGCCCAGAATCTCGCTGATCTTGGCGAACAGATAGTTGACGTTATAGCCGTAGCCCTGCTGACCGAAGCCGCCAAAGCAGTTGAGATCCTGGCGGATCTGGGAGGCAGTGACGTTCATCAGTGCCGACAGCTCGCCCGAGCTGATGCGCATACGGCCCTGGGTGATGAGCTCGCGCAGGTAGCGGTAGTAGCGCGGCAGGCGTTTCACCACGGCGGAGGATACGGTCACGGTTTTATCGGTGGATTGAATCGGATCAAATTCCATTTTGTCGGTGCTCCTTTCGCTTGATCGGTCGTCGGTCGGGCTCACATTTCGTCGCACGCCGAGGCGTTGAGCGAGGTATCGGCAAAGCGCCCCTGCTCATACTCAAAGTAGCCAGCGGCGGCGATCATCGCGCCGTTGTCTCCGCACAGAGAGCGGTCGGGGACAATGAATTTCACACCGCGGCGGGCGCACAGCTCGGAGAGGGCGTTGCGGATATGACTATTGGCGGCCACGCCACCCGCCAGCACCAGCGTGCCGATGCCGCGAGCGGGGCCCGTGAGTGCCATATCGGTCTTCTTGACAATGCCGCTGACCACGGCGGCGGTATAGGATGCGGCGAGGTCGGCGCGGTCGATCTGCTCGCCCTTTTGCTCGGCGGTGTTGATCAGATTGAGGGCAGCGGTCTTGAGGCCGCTGAAGGAGAAGTCAAGGTTGTCCCCTGCCACGGCGGGAGACGGCAGGCGGAAGGCATTGGCATCGCCCTCGTAGGCGAGCTTGTCCAGCGCCGCGCCGCCGGGGTACGGCATGCCGATCACGCGGCCGACCTTATCGAACGCCTCACCGGCGGCGTCGTCGCGTGTCGCGCCGATCTCCTCGAACGTGGTATAGTCGCGCACAAGGAAGAGCGAGGTATGTCCACCCGACACCACGACCGCCATGAAGGGGGGCTTCAAGGTGGGATCGGTGAGGTAGGCGGCGGCCACGTGGCCGTGGATATGGTTGACCGAAACAAGGGGGATCTGATTGGCATAGGCAAGAGATTTCGCAAAGTTCACGCCCACGAGAAGAGCGCCAATGAGCCCCGGATGGGTTGTCACGGCGACAGCCCCAATGTCGGCAAACGTCACACCCGCCTCGTCCAGCGCTTGTCTTGTGATACGGGACACAGCCTCGATGTGAGCGCGGCCCGCAATCTCGGGGACGACGCCGCCGTACAGGCGGTGGATCTCGATCTGCGAGGCAACGATATCCGACTTGATTTGGCGCACCCCGTCACCCATCTCCACGACAGCCGCAGAGGTTTCGTCGCAGGAGCTTTCCATTCCCAAAATATACATGATCCGTCCCCCTTTTTCGGTAAATACGCGCGACCCAGGCAACGCCGCACGGCATAATAACTTAATTTATATTATATAACAACATTTGCGTTTTGTCAACAGCGCACGACACACTCGCGGGGAACTTTTTGTTCTATCATCCGTCAGTCTGATTTGGATTTATCAATGGGTTGCCGCCGCCATATAAACCCCAATTTCACGCGCGGATTAACCGTTACTGGTTTTTCTGCGATTGGATTTCTGCAATAAAATTCAAATTTTCCCTCAAATATTCACATGGAGTTCATTTATTTCGGGTATACTGTAGGTAATCATAAGGTGTCGGGACAACCGCGCCTAAAACATCGCCCAAGGAGGACGAACCATGCTGTTTTGCCGAAAGAAGAAAAAGAACTACACCGCCCTCAAGGTTGTTGCCATCATTGTGACCGCGCTGGCCGCCGTTGCCGCAGGCTACGTGATCTTTGAGAAGTTCATCAAGGGCAAGCTGTGCTGCTGCAAGAAGAACGACGATGCCGTCGAGGCCTTTGATTTGAGCGACGAGTGCTGCGAGTGTTGCGAGGACATCGCCGACGAGGCGTGCGCCGAGTGCGACACCGTCGAGGACACTGTCACAGACACCACTGTCACAGACACCACTGTCACAGACACAGCTGAGTAATTCCCCACTCTGCCCGAAAGCCCATTTGAACGAACATTGAAAAAGCAGAAACCGCAGGGAACCCCTCTGCGGTTTTGTGCTGTCACCAAAGGAGATAGCGATGAACGTATACGATATTGCCGTCGTAGGAGCAGGCCCCGCGGGAGCTGTGTTTGTCAAGGAACTCGCCGAGGCGCGCCCCGACCTGAAAATTGTTCTTATAGACGGACAGTCGCCCGACTCGGCCAAGCCCTGCGGAGGACTTCTCGCGCCCGACGCGCAAAAGCTGCTCGCACGATTCGATTTGGTTCTCCCCAAGAGCGTTCTGGAGGATCCCCAGATTTTCGCGGTAGAAACCATCGACATCGACCAAAAGCTGGTGCGGTACTATCAAAGACACTACCTCAATATGGACAGATATTCCTTTGACAGATGGCTTCTTTCCCTCGTGCCACCCCACGTTACGGTTTGCAGGGGGCGTTGCCTTAAGATCGAGAAAGAGGACGATCTCTTTCTTCTTTCCGTGAAGCACGGCGAGGAAAAAACGCAAATCAGCGCGCGAGCCCTAGTCGGCGCAGACGGCGGAGGCTCGGTGGTTCGGCGCGCCTTCTTTCGCCCCATGCGCGTTCAGTACGTTGCCATACAGCAGTGGTTTGAAAACAAGGGGCAACGGCTTCCCTACTACTCCTGCATATTCGATGCCAAAACCAGCGACAGCTGCTCTTGGACGATACATAAAGGCAACTACGTCATATTCGGCGGTGCTTTTGCTACGCACGGATGCCGTCGGGCGTTTGACCAGCAAAAGGCACGGCTGGAGGCGTTTCTCGGAAATTCCTTTGGAGAGGCAGTCAAGACCGAGGCGTGCCTGGTTTCCAGCCCGCGCGCGATGAAGGATTTTTGCACGGGTGACGGCACCGTTTTCCTTCTCGGCGAAGCGGCAGGCTTTATCAGCGCCAGCTCCTTTGAGGGGCTCAGCAGCGCCATGTATAGCGGAAAGGTGCTGGCCGATGCGTTTGCAGCAGGCAAAACCTACCAAGACGTGCAAAGAACGTATCGAAAGAACACGCGCACCCTGCGGCTGAAGCTCCGCATGAAATCGGTGAAACGGGCTATCCTGTGTACCCCGTTTACACGAGGCATCATCATGAAAAGCGGCATGCAGAGCATCCGCCCCTATGCGAAAAAACCATAAAAACGAAAGCTCGGCAGAGAGATACTCTGCCGAGCTTTTTTCGCTGAATCAGTTAGTCTTTCTCCACACCATCTTGTCCACCACACCCGTGTAGGACTGGATGATCTTGACCACCTTCGTGGACACGTTCTCCTCCACGTAGGTGGGCACAGGAATGCCGTGGTCACCGTTCTCGGTCATGGCAACGGCGGTGGTGACGGCGTTCAGGAGGTTCTTCTCGTCAATGCCGGCAAGGATAAAGCACGCCTTATCCAGCGCCTCGGGGCGCTCGGTAGAGGTGCGAATGCACACGGCGGGAAAAGGCTTGCCGATGCTGGTAAAGAAGCTGCTCTCCTCAGGCAGAGTGCCGCTGTCCGACACCACGGCGTAGGCGTTCATCTGCAGATGGTTATAGTCGTGGAAGCCGAGGGGCTCGTGGCGGATGACGCGGGGATCAAGCGCAAAGCCGCTCTTCTCCAGGCGGTTACGGCTACGGGGATGGCAGGAGTAGAGGATGGGCATATCGTAGGTCTCCGCCAGCTTATTGACCGCCGTAAAGAGGCTGGTAAAATTCTTTTCGGTATCAATGTTTTCCTCGCGGTGCGCCGAGAGCAGGATGTACTTCTTCGGCTCAAGTCCCAGCCGCGAGAGGATGTCGCTCTTCTCGATCTCGGGGAGGTTCTTGTGCAGAACCTCGGCCATGGGCGAGCCCGTGACGTAGGTGCGCTCCTTGGGCAGACCGCACTCATGCAGGTAGCGGCGGGCGTGCTCGGAGTACGCGAGGTTGACGTCCGAGATGATGTCCACAATGCGGCGGTTGGTCTCCTCGGGCAGACACTCATCCTTGCAACGGTTACCCGCCTCCATATGGAAGATGGGGATATGCAACCGCTTAGCGGCAATGGCGGACAGGCAGGAGTTGGTGTCTCCCAGAATGAGCAGGGCGTCGGGCTTAATTTGATTCATCAGCTTATAGGAGCAGTTGATGATGTTGCCCACGGTCGCGCCGAGGTCGTCGCCCACGGCATCCATATACACCTCGGGGTCGGCGAGCTTGAGATCGCGGAAAAACACACCGTTGAGGTTGTAGTCATAGTTCTGCCCCGTGTGCGCCAGAATGCAATCGAAGTAGCGGCGGCACTTGTCGATAACGGCGGCAAGGCGGATGATCTCGGGGCGGGTGCCCACGATGATGAGAAGCTTCAGCCGACCGTCGCCCTTGAAGGACACGTCGGAGTAATCCAGCTTGATATCCATGTATTATTCCTCTTTTTTATGCTTATTCTACGGGCTCAAAGAAGGTATCGGGGTGGTTCGGATCGAAGGACTCGTTCGCCCACATAAGGGTGACAAGATCCTCGGTGTCCGACAGATTGATGATGTTGTGGGTGTAGCCCGGGAGCATGTGAATGGCCTCCAGCTTGTCGCCGCTGACCTCGAAGCTCAGCACCTCGTCGGTGCCGATCTTGCGCTCCTGAATGAGGGCGTGTCCGCTGACCACGATGAAGAACTCCCACTTGACGTTGTGCCAATGCTGTCCCTTGGTGATACCGGGCTTTGACACGTTGACGCTGAACTGACCGCATTTTTCGGTGCGCATCAGCTCGGTAAACGAGCCGCGCTCGTCCACGTTCATCTTGAGCGGGATGGCCACTTTTTCCTTTGGCATGTAAGACAAATAAGTGGAATACAGTTTCTTCGCAAAGCTCCCCATGGGGATCTCGGGCATAACGAGTGTGCGGGGCTGATCGCGGAAGGCCTCCAGCAGGCGCACGATCTCGCCCAGCGTCACGCGGTGGGTCACGGGAGCGGCGCAGAAGTCGCCGTCAGGTGTCAGCACCGTGGTGATACCGTCAAAGCTCGCGCGGTGAGGGTGTCCCTCCAATGCGTCCAGCATTTCGGTCACGAGATCGTCGATGTAGAGAAGCTCCAGCTCGATGGCGGGATCACTGACCGTGATGGGCAGGTCATTGGCCATGTTGTGGCTGAAGGTTGCCACGGCGGAGTTATAATTGGGGCGGCACCACTTGCCGAACAGATTGGGGAAACGGTAGACAAGCACAGGTGCGCCCGTCCGCTCGCCGTACGCGAAAAGCAAGTCCTCCCCTGCCCGCTTACTGCGCCCGTAGTCGCTGTCGTAGCGTCCCACGAGGGTGGCCTGAATGGAAGAGGAGAGCATGACGGGACAGCGATTTCCGCACTTTTCCAGCGTGTCAAGAAGTGTGGAGGTAAAGCCGAAGTTGCCCTGCATGAACTCCTCGGGATCCTGCGGGCGGTTGACCCCTGCAAGGTGGAACACAAAGTCCGCGCGCTCGCAAAAGCCGTCCAAGAGCGCGGGATCGGTATCGAGATCGTACTCGTAAATCTCGCCGATGGAGAGATTCGGGCGGGTGCGATCCTTGCCGTCGCGGATGTTTTGGAGGGCAACGGTGAGGTTCTTACCGACAAAGCCCGCTGCGCCCGTTATCAATATATTCATATACGCTCTCTTTTCCAATCAACGTTTTCCTTGATGATTTTTGCGGGGTTTCCACCGATGGCAACATGGTCTTGCTCAAAACGCCGTGTCACCACCGAGCCTGCCCCCACAATACTGTGATCAGCGACCGTTACGCCCTTACAAACAATGGCATTGTGACCGATCCAAACATGGTCTCCGATGACAATGTCACGGCTTGGATTGATGCGATGGCCGTCCAGGTCTACCACTGAATGGCTGTCGCCCGTTCGGAAATGGATATTGCTTGAGAACATACAATCTTCACCGATTTCAATGCGACACCCCTCGATGCAAGCCAGTCCCGTCGTCCCGTGAACCGTGGTATTTTTGGCGATTTGGACGCAGTTATTGTCATCCTCGATCCAAACCGTCAAGTGGCTGAGGGAGCATCTTTCGCCGATAATCACGCGGTTATTGCTTCCGTAGAATTTAAATGTGCAATTTCGCAGTTTCGATTTTCTGTCAATCGTAACGGTATTGCCATTTCCCTTGTCGATTACCTTGGTTCGTTTCAGCCAAACCGACGGATGTGCGCCGCGCATCCGACTGTTGTGACCGAAAAGGTTGAGAATTCGAATGACAAGCGTATACATGGAATCGTGCGACAAAAGCCACTTCTTAATCATGCCCTTTCACTCCGCTTTGCCAATTCTTCTTGGATATACGCAAGGGATGCGATCTTCGCCTTGGTCTCGGCGACTGTCAGGAGAGTGGTGTTATTGGAGTTGAACTCGCTGAGCTTGACGCGCTCGGTGTCGCCCTCCTTGAAATACTTATCGTAATTGAGTCCGCGCTTGTCGCAGGGCACGCGGTAGAAGTTGCCCATGTCGATGGCGTGGGCGCACTCTTCGTTGGTGAGAAGCGTTTCGTACATCTTCTCGCCGTGGCGGATACCGATGATCTTGATGGCATCCTTGTCACCGCCGAACAGCTCGCACACCGCCTCGGCCTGGGTTTGGATGGTGCAGGCGGGCGCCTTCTGCACGAGAATGTCGCCCGATTCGCCATGCTCAAACGCGAACAGCACGAGATCCACCGCCTCGTCGAGAGACATGATGAAACGAGTCATGGTAGGCTCGGTGAGGGTGATGGGGTTGCCTGCGCGGATCTGGTCGATCCACAGCGGGATGACCGAGCCGCGGGAGCACATGACATTGCCGTAGCGGGTACAGCAGATCTTGGTCTTGGTTGTCGTGCGCGCCTTGGCGACGATGACCTTTTCCATCATGGCCTTGGACGTACCCATGGCGTTGACGGGGTACGCCGCCTTATCGGTGGAGAGGCAGACCACGTTGCTCACCCCTGCCTCGATAGCGGCGGTCAACACGTTCTCGGTGCCCAGCACGTTGGTCTTGACCGCCTCGATGGGAAAAAACTCGCAGGAGGGCACCTGCTTGAGCGCGGCGGCGTGAAATATGTAATCGACACCGTGCATGGCGTTGCGGACAGACGCGATGTCCCGCACGTCACCGATGTAGAATTTGATCTTATCCGCCACCTCTGGCATCTTTGCCTGAAATTCGTGGCGCATATCGTCCTGCTTTTTCTCGTCGCGGGAGAAAATGCGGATCTCACCGATGTCGGTTTTGAGGAAGCGGTTGAGCACGGCGTTACCGAACGAGCCCGTGCCTCCCGTAATCATCAGGGTCTTTCCTGCAAAGAGCGATTCCTTCATGTGACGTGTCTCCTTATTTTATGTATCGGTCATATTGGGAAAACGAGTGGCGTTTATAGATATCTCCTTTTATTATATCCCTTTCTCTGGCGTTTGTCAAGACGCGAGGCGGATAAAGAGCGGTCAAGTGGGAAATTTTCAATTCTCCTTTCGAAAATAAAATTTATGGTGTAATTTGCACCAATTATTAAATTTTGGATTCTTCGTCCTTCTACTTATAAGACGAGGCAAACTAATACATCTTTCATATGCTGTTGCAAACCCTTCTTCTATGAGTTCTTTTGAGATAGTTGTCTTTGAAAATTTGTTTTACAGCAACAGGTGAAAGTAACAACAATTCATTCGCTTCATTATAACACAGATCGGCAGAGAAAACAACTTCTCTGCCGATATTCGTTGGTATAGCCGAGGGACGTTCTATGAATGCCTGCGGGCAAACCGCCGTTTTTTACAAAAGCCCCCCCGCAGAGCCAGTGGCTCCGCGCGAGGGCAAGGTAGCTGTGAAATCGGTTACGTCTCAAATCGGATCGTGTACGTATAGACCTTATCCCCCAAATGAACCGTCAGCGTGTCGCCGTCGTTGATAAAGTAAGCTGTTCCCGTTGCGTTGGTCACCTCTGCGGACGATGCACCCACGATATTCAGGTTCTCAATAAACTCCTGCTTCGTGATCTGCTCCACAGCCGAAGCCTCCACGGTAATGGTCCTTGTCTCCTCGTCCACGGCGTATACGTCAGATAGGCGATAGCCCGTCAGACTCAGCTCATGGATGGATGCCCAACCGTTCGCTGCCGAGGATCCCGTTACGTTGATACGGATATACTTCGCGTACACGCCTCCCAACTTATCCTCGGT
>JAEIGA010017585.1_pt1 | contig 10893 bp, 7 predicted proteins | sample 9270691 | NCBI WGS metagenome assembly JAEIGA01 (sample SAMN17057246, study PRJNA624740) | gut metagenome | biome: biome; isolation source: fecal sample | host: Bos grunniens | place: China: Xizang | collected 2019 | reverse complement strand
CGATGCTTCTTTTACCAGTAATCCGGCTGGTCTTGCGTGAATTCCGTTTTCGTCTTTTATAAGATAATCAAATTTAAGCATAGCTATTCTCCTTAATTTGTTTTGATTATTTTTTGCTTTTTACTTTCACAATATACAATTTTACATTTAAAAGTCACTTCTGTATTGAAAAAACATTTAATATGTGTTAGAATGTCAAAAGTGTCAAAAATTGTAAGGAGAATAGTTAAAATGCAGAAAAATAACAAATTATACGCAAATACGGTTTTTGTTGTGTTATCCGCACTTTTGTGTACAGCGTTGTGGGGTAGTGCAACACCTTTTATAAAAACCGGTTACACCGCACTCAAAGTGTCCGGAACACCTTCGATAATGCTTTTTGCAGGTATTCGTTTTGCTTTGGCGGGTATTATTACCGTTATTATCTATAGTATTATGGAAAGAAAATTCTTGTTTCCCCAAAAGGCAAGTTGGAAACATGTTGGTATTGTAAGTGTGTTCCAGACAATACTCCAGTACATATTTTTCTATGTAGGTCTTGCAAACACAAGCGGTGTTAAAGGTGCTATCTTAAGCGGTTCAAGTGCCTTCTTTTCAATTCTTGTTGCCAGTCTTATATTTTGTATGGAAAAGCTTACCTTCCGCAAGATTATTGCTTGTGTTGTGGGCTTTGCAGGCGTTGTAATGGTAAACCTCAACGGATTGGAACTCAACTTTAATTTCCTGGGCGATGGTTTTGTAATTTTATCTACTTTATCATTGGCTTTTTCTTCAGTATTTATGAAGGTGTTTTCAAGACAAGAAAATCCTGTTGTTTTAAGCGGATATCAGTTTATACTCGGCGGTATTGTTATGAGCATAATCGGTGCTTCTTTTGGCGGAACCATTAGTCTTATGAGTGCAAAAGGTATAGGCATACTTATCTATCTTTCCTTCCTTTCTGCTATTGCATATGCACTTTGGGGAATTCTCTTAAAGCACAATCCTGTTTCCAAAGTAACAATATTCAATTTTATGACACCGGTTTTTGGTGTTATACTTTCTAAGCTCATTCTCACCGAGTCCGATTCCGTAAGTATGATTAATGTGCTTATTGCTCTTGCGCTCATTTGTGCCGGAATCATTACTCTTAATTACCAGAAAAGCAAGAGGTGATACATATGGAAATCAATTTTATTGTGGGGCAAGCCTTTGGTATAGTTGGTCTTTTGCTCATGGCGATTTCCTACCAATCAAAAGGAAATAAATCTTTGTTTGTTATGCAGGCATTAAGTGGCCTTGCTTTTGCAGTAAATTTTATATTGATTAAAGATATTTCAGCGGCACTTTTCAATGTAACAAACCTGTTCAGGGGTCTTATATTTGCCAAAACTCGCAAAAAAGTGTGGGAAGTTGTCACCGTAGAAGCTCTCTACACAGCTTGCTTTGCATTTTCTCTTATAAACATATGGGGAATATGGCTTGATGTATTTCTTTCATGTTTTACATTTACAGGACTTGCTGTTATGACCTTTGTAATGTGGAAAGCCAATCCAAAACACATTCGATATACACAGCTTTTTCTTACATCGCCTTCGTGGCTGGTGAATAACTGTTTTCACTTTACTTTGGGTGGAATACTTTGCGAAGTGTTTGCCATGTGTTCTGTTATTGTGTCCTTTATTCGTTATAGAAAAAATGGTTTCGAAAATAATTAAAAAAGCGAAGACAAATCCATTTGGAAATGTCTTCGCTTTTTTAATGGGTTTCTTTAATGTATTTATGGGGTGTTGTTCCAAATCTTTTTTTGAATATGGATATAAAGTGCGAGTAATCATTAAATCCGCAGGTGGAATACACCTCTTGTATGCTTTTCTTTTTTTCAAGCATTTCTTTTGCAAGGGAAAGTCTTTTTGCTTCAATGTATTTTGCCGGGCTTATGTTCAAATGTGTTTTAAACATCCTGTACAGAGTTGCACGGCTTATGTAAAATTCTGAGGCTATTTTTTCACCGCTGCATTCTGAGCCAAGGTTTGTATCTATGTATTTTAATACGTCTTCCAACAGTTCGGGCAGAACTATAGCACTTTTATCAGAGGCTTTTTGTTACTTTAAAAATCTGTCGAGCCAATTATATGCCATTTCTTTTACGGTGGGTACAGTATCGTGACCGTCACCGTGAACATGGAGTGACAATTTTTGGGGTTCACCCAGCAGATTGTATACTTTCCATGCTTTATAAACACAATCAATTGTAGTCATAATGTAGGGGTTGTACGGGTCATTAAAAGGTTCAATGCACATAATGGCTCTTGGCGCACAAAGTGCAAGTATATCATTGTGATCCCAAGGGGGAATACCATCCTCCATCATAGATTTAATCTGGTATGGGTCAAGCTGGGGTTTACGTGGCTCCGTTCTGTATATATTAGTTACACAAGGACACAGAGCGGTTGAAAGAACCGATGCCTGTATACGTTCATCCATTGCGGTAAGATACATGGAAGCGCATCCGCCAAGGGAGTTGCCCATTGCGCCTATGGCATCTTTCTTTATGTAATCAAGCTGCATAAGAACATCTACACATCTTATGTGAAACAGTAAGCGTATGCTTGTAAGTGACCATTTGGGATATCTTTGGTAAAAATTCTCATAATCATCAGCGTAAGAAGGGTCTTTCATGTATGTTCCGTAACCATACTGATCCGGAGATATTGTTACGTATCCTCTTTTGGCAAGCTCTATGCCGTACTCTCTGTTGGGAAGTACACCCTCCACATCAAGCATTCCATACTTTCCCTCGGTGCCGTTAGTGCCGTGAATTGTCACCACCGCAGGATATTGTTTGTTTTCATTGAAATTTTCAGGTAGTACAATTATTGCCTCAGAGGTAAATTCGCCACCGACTTCATAACGGATTCTGATGTGCTTGAGACCATGGTTTTCGTATTTTTCAAGTACATCAAACTTATTTTTGGAAGGTTTCAGTTCAAAAGGTGATTCGCCAAAGTTTTCAAGAATTCGCTTTGATATTCTGCTTCGCAACTCGCTCCATTCTTCTTTGGTAGTATCTTTTAATATCAACGAGTTTATCATAATACTTCTCCTTTAATTAAATGGTTTTTTCATGTGTTTTCCTGTAGTCGGATGGGGTAGTTTTGTATTTGCTTTCAAAGAGCTTGTAAAACCAGGAAAGGTTGTCAAATCCGCATTCGTAACATATGTTAGTTACCGAAAGATTGCTGTTCATAAGCAGGTTTACACTGTATTCAAGTTTCAAAGTATTTATAAAATCATGTACTGTAAAATTATAATATTTTTTCATATACCTTGAAAGATGCTCGCGACTTCGTTCAGAAAGTTCATACATTCGTTGGCTTCCTTGTACAAAGTTTTCGGGCTTTTTCATTTTTTCTACAGTTATTTCCAACCAAAGAGGGATTTCGCTTTTTTTGTCTTGATAGTCAAAAAAGTATTTCATAAATACATTTATAAGTAATGCTCTGAATTTTATGTTGGCATTTTCTGCATTGTAATTGCCAAGTTCGGTAAAAGAATAGAAGAGCTTTTCTTTTTCTCGTTCAGACAGAAATATACTGGGTGGGAGCTTAGCCTCAAGCAGCTTTTGTGCAGGAAATACTTTTCCGAGGTATGTTGCCATTTCGACAAAATTATCTTTTGTAAAAGCAATGTTTACAAATTCAAAGTAGTTTCCGTCGGCACTTTTATAGTCGTGTATATCAAAATCACGTATAAATAATAGCTGTCCCGGGTGCAAGAGTTGCTCCTCACCGTTTATTATGTGGCAGGCATTACCTTTGAGCATCATAAATATTTCATAGTAATTATGATAGTGAGGACGGAAGTATTCTGTATCACTTTGAACGTAACGTACAAGGAATCCTTTTTGGGGGTCTGTATGTTTAATTTTATCAAGCATTTTTATATCCATTAAAGATCACCAATATCACAATAACATAAAAAATATATCACGTCAATGGTTGAATTTTGTTCTTTCTTTAGTGTAAAATTAAATTAATTAATCAAAGGTGGTGTGAATAATGGATTTTATAAAAGAAAAAATAAAAACATTAAGCAATAAACTTGCCGAGCTTAAAGCTATAGAACATAAAGACTTGGAATACTATGTGGTAGATTGTCCCGAGTACAAAAAAGACAATACACCTCCCGGAGCCGATGCTCCTTGGCGCAAAGCAGGGGAATTTGAACGATATTCCGGTGTGGATAATCACTACTGGATTCACTTTACACTTTCAACCGGGGAAGAACGCGCAGCAAGCGAACCCAGACTTTGCGTAAAAACAGGCAGAGAAGGACAATGGGATGCCAAAAATCCCCAGGTAACCGTTTTTATAGACGGCAAAACAGTTCAGGCAATGGATACAAACCACACCTGGCTTCCTTTGGAATTTGGCAAAACCTATGACGTGTATATGTACCTCTACAGCGGAATGTTGGGAGGGGATTTCTGCTTCGTTCCTTCACTCGAAACTGTAGACCTTAAGATAGAAGCTCTTTATTATGACATTAAGATTCCTTTTGAATGTATGGATGTAATTTCAGCCGATTCTACCGATTACATAAAAATTCGCAAGGGTCTTGATAAGGCAACTCAGCTTCTTGATTTACGCGATTTTTATTCCGAGGATTTCTACAAAAGTATTGATGATGCCCTTGGTTATATGAAGGATGAATTCTATGGAAAAATCTGTTCCAAAGATACCGAAGCAACTTTCAATTGCATTGGTCACACTCATATTGACGTTGCGTGGCTGTGGACAGTTGCACAGACAAGAGAAAAGGCTCAGCGAAGCTTCTCCACTGTGTTAAACCTTATGAAACGCTATGATGATTATATGTTTATGTCCAGCCAGCCACAGCTTTATCAGCACGTTAAGGAAAATGACCCCGAGCTTTATGAGCAAATTAAAGAACGTGTTAAAGAAGGCAGATGGGAAGCGGAAGGTGCCATGTGGCTTGAAGCGGACACCAATCTTATAAGCGGCGAAAGTCTTGTGCGTCAGATTATCTACGGCAAACGTTTTATGAAGGAAGAATTTGGCGTTGACAACAAAATTCTGTGGCTCCCCGATGTATTTGGCTACAGCGGTGCACTTCCGCAGATCCTCCGTAAAACAGGCGTTACACAGTTTTTTACCACAAAAATGAACTGGAACGAAAGCAACAAACTTCCACACGATGTTTTTGAATGGGAGGGTATAGACGGTAGCCGTGTGTTTGCAAATCTTATCCCTTGGTATGTTTTAAATCTTACTCCTGCAAAAATCAAAGAAATGTGGGAGCTATTCAAGGATAAGGATATAACAAACACCTGTCTTGCCACCTTTGGTTTTGGCGATGGCGGTGGCGGCACCACCTACGAAATGATGGAAACCTGTCAAAGACTAAGTTATGGTATCCCGGGAATGCCCAAAACAGTTATCAAAAAAGGCGGAGATCATTTCAACGATGTAGAAAAAGAATTCTATGCCAACACCCCGGAATACTCAAGACCTCGTTGGATAGGTGAGATGTATCTTGAAATGCATAGAGGTACTTACACCTCTATGGCAAAGAACAAGAAGAACAACCGCAAGAGTGAGCTCTTATATCAGGAAGCTGAAACCGCTGCAGTTACCGATATGCTTCTCTGTGGCGGCACTTATCCTCAGGAATTATTAAAAAAACATCATATAACAATGCTTTTAAATCAGTTCCATGACATTATCCCCGGATCTTCCATTAAGGCTGTTTACGATGTTACCGATGCGGAATACGCTGAGATTTTAAAAGACGGCAGACTTGTTACCGATGGTGCGTTGGCTTCCGTTAAATCAAATCTCAAAACAAATGGCGGTATATTTGTCTATAATCCCACACCGTTTAATATATCCGACTATGTAACACTGGACGGAAAAACATATTATGCTGAAAATGTACCTGCCCACGGATGGAAGGTAGTAGATGCCATTGAAGCTGAAAATAAGGTTTTGGTGGATGCAAAATCCATTGAAAACGATGTTATAAAGGTTACATTCAATGACAAATATCACATTGTTTCTGTATACGACAAAACTGCAAAAAGAGAAGTACTTGCCAAAGGTGCAGAGGCAAATCGTCTTGAAGTATATGAAGACTATCCCAGAGAATACGATGCATGGGAGCTTACTGAATACTACAAGCAAAAAATGTGGCTTGCAGACAGTGTAGATGGTGTGGAGATTCTTGATAACGGCTTAAAAATTACCAGAAAATACGGCAAATCTAAAATTATTCAGAATATTGTTCTTCGTGCCGGTTCAAAGAGAATAGACTTTGTAACCAATATTGATTGGCAGGAAGACCACGTTATCCTGAAGGCGGCATTCCCTGTTGATGTACGTAATTTAAATGCAACCTACGATATTCAGTTTGGAAATATTAAGCGTCCAACACACAAAAATACTTCCTGGGATATGGCAAAGTTTGAAGTGTGTGCTCATAAGTGGGCAGACCTTTCCGAAGGGGATTATGGTGTAAGTATAATAAATGATTGTAAGTACGGCTACAATGTAGATGATAACGTAATGAAGATATCTCTTTTAAAAGCCGCTACATTCCCCAATCCCGAGGCAGACAGAGGCATAAATGAGTTTACCTATTGTCTCTATCCTCACGAAGGAAGTCTTGAACAGTGTGACACCGTAAAGCAGGGCTATCTTGTAAATACTCCGCTGGAAGCTTCTTTTGCAAGTGCAACAAATGGAACTTTAGAGGACAACTATTCCTTAATTTCCTGCGATAACGATTCTGTTGTTGTGGAAACAATAAAGAAAGCGGAAGAGGACAATTCCATTGTTGTGAGAATGTATGAAACCTATAATTCAAAGAAAAGAGTAAATATTACTGCAGGCTTTGATTTTAAGGAAGTTTACATCTGCGATATGCTTGAAAATAACGAAACCAAGCTCCAAGCTGATGGAAGAAAAGTAAGCGTTGATGTTAAGAATTTTGAAATTGTAACACTAAAATTTGTTCGTTAATTTTTGGCGGTAGAAACTTTGGTTTTTACCGCCTTTTACTTTTGCAATATGATATATATGTCAAAGTGATGCTGTCAAAATGTTACATATTGCCGTATTGATATTTATCATCCCGAATGATATAATTAAATAGATAGTTTCTTTGTATATTTGCAACATTGTGATTTTATATTATGCATAATAGGAGATGGATTGTATGATTCATGTTGATAATGCTCTTCACAATTTAAAACAGAAAGACCCTTATCTGGAAGCATACCTTGGCGAAGTGAGAATGCATCTTGACAGATGTAATGATATGAAGTGGAAGCTTTGCGGTGAGCGGGATTTATATGATGTTGCAAACGGATATGCTTATTTTGGATTTCACAAAACAAAAAAAGGTTGGGTATTTCGTGAATGGTTGCCCGGAGCAGACAAGGTATGGCTTTATGGTGATTTTAACAACTGGTCAAAGTACGAGCACCCACTTACACATATTGGTGACGGTGTGTGGGAGATAGAGCTAACAGGTAAAGATGCCTTGGCCCATGGTCAGAATGTAAAAATACTTGTCGGCAGACAGGGAAGTGTTTTTGAACGTATTCCTGCATTCATACGTCGCACAGTTATGGACGAAGCTACCTACAAGCTTTGTGGTCAGGTCTGGATGCCCGATAAACCATTTAAATGGTCTGACGGCAGATGGTATGGAAAGAAAAAACACTCTTCACCTCTTATATATGAAGCTCATATTGGCATGGCTCAGGAAAAGGGTGGCGTTGGCACCTATCGTGAATTTGCAGATTACAATCTTCAGTGGATTTCCGATCTTGGCTACAATACAATTCAGCTTATGGCTATACAAGAGCATCCGTACTATGCATCTTTCGGTTATCAGGTAACTAACTTTTTTGCTCCTTCATATAGATACGGCACACCTGAGGATCTTAAATATCTTATAAATAAAGCACACAAAATGAACATAGCGGTTATCCTTGATGTTGTACATAGTCATTCCTGTCCAAACGAAGGGGAAGGCTTAAATCTTCAGGATGGCACAGATTGTCAGTATTTTCTCAGCGGTGACAGGGGATGGCACAGCGCGTGGAAAACCAAGTGTTTTGATTACGGCAAATCCGAAGTGGTTCATTTCCTTCTTTCCAACCTTAAATATTGGCAGGAAGAATTCCATTTCGATGGTTTCCGTTTTGATGGCGTTACCTCCATGCTCTACGAAAATCATGGTTTGGGCGATGCATTTACAAACTATGGTCAGTATTATTCGTACAATACCAATGTAGATGCAAGAGTGTATCTTACCCTTGCCAATGAGCTTGTACATAGTGTTAATGATAAGGCAATTACCATTGCTGAAGATATGAGTGGTATGCCCGGTATGTGCCTTGCGCGAGAAGATGGCGGTTTTGGCTTTGATTACCGACTTTCCATGGGTATTCCGGATATGTGGATAAAACTTATCAAGGAACAACCAATGGAAAATTGGGATGTTATGTACATCTGGAGCGAGCTTACCGGTGGCAGACCCGGCGAAAAGGTAATAGGCTACTGTGAATCTCACGATCAGGCCTTGGTTGGCGACAAAACTATTATTTTCCGCCTTGCAGATGCCGAGATGTATACCGGTATGCACAAAGATTACCACAGCCCTGCAATGGATACGGCTATAGATATGCACAAGCTTATACGGTTTCTCACCTTAACCCTTGCCGGTGATGGATATCTTGATTTTATGGGTAATGAATTTGGTCATCCCGAATGGATAGATTTTCCCCGAGAAGGGAACAACTGGAGCTATCACTATGCTCGCAGACAATGGTCTCTTGTAAATGATGACAATCTCAAGTTCAGGTACCTTGCAAACTTTGACAGAGATATGATACAGCTTGCAAGTTGCGACAATATGCACAGCAACACCAAACCTGTCAGCCTTTGGCTTGATCAGAACAAAAATGTAATCATATTCAAAAGAGATGACCTTGTTTTTGTATTTAATATGCATCCCACAAATTCCTATGAAGATATTTTTATCAATTGTGACATGTTAGGTGCCGGAAGGTATAAGGTAGTATTTTCTTCTGACGATGAAAACTATGGTGGTTGGAACAGAATCTCCAAAGACATCATATACAGCGCAGGGAAGGACGATTACGGGTTTGGCTTCCGCTTGTATATGCCTTGCCGCACCGCAGCTGTGCTAAAAAAATACAACAAGAAATAATATATAAACATGAAAAAGTGTCTGTAAAATCAATTTACAGACACTTTTAATTATAGCTTGGGAGGACAACAAATTAACACTTCTGCATTTTTTAATATTACATCATCACACATTGCAGAAATAAAATATTTGTCACCGCGTTTAAGTTCTGTTGTGGTTCCGCCATGTTCCATCGTTCCGCCATCAGCAGTTACAACAATACATGCAAAGTAGTCACGGTTAAGTATATACTCTCCGCCTTTTAATTGTTCAAGCATAAAGCAGGGAGTGTCTTTATATCCAACTAACTCCATAATTTCGCCTTTTGATATTGGTTGAATGAAACAGTGATTATACACTTCTTCACGGTTGCGTGGGGTGTAGTCAAAGCAGTCAAGCATCTTTTCTTCACCAACACCATAATGTATCTGATTGGGTGTAAGCACTTGTCCTGCCAAAGTCACTTTTTCCACGCGCATTGTAAAGTCGCAAGGCTCTTGTATTTCAAGTAAAAAGCATCCTGCACCTATAGCGTGAGGATAACCGCTTCTTACAAGTATTGTATCACCGGTTTTTACAGGGAATTTGTGCATTGCATCAAGCATGCCTTGGATATCCTGCTTGTCAAAAAGATCTTTCCACACTTCTCTGGTAACATGTTCCTTAAAACCAATGTATATTACGGCCTCTTCGCCATCTATTGCTCTTGTGTCAAGTATGTGCCAGGCTTCTGTTTTTCCAACACCAACACCAAAATGTTCCATTGCAAATTCCGCATTGGGATGAACCTGTACGCCAAGTCTTTCGCTTGCATCCAACAGTTTGGTAAGGAGCTTTGGCTCATTTCTTCCTTTTCCAAAATCTTCTGTGGATATTACCTCGGTTATGGGAAGTGTTTTTCCGTCATTTTCAACTAAGGTTATTCCTTCGCCTTCTATATAGTTTTTATTAACAGCCTGCACAAAAGAATTAATCCAATCTTCAGGGGTAAAGGTATCCTGAGGGTTATCTTTGCCAAGAAATTTATCCATAAGATATCCGCCGCGGTAAGTTCGGTTAACTCTTGTTTCGAGCATTTTTAAAGGTTTTGTCATTTGCACGATACCTCTCTTATTTTTTTATTAATGATATTTGCAAGCATTTCATATCCTTCTTCGGTTTGATGAACGGTATCTCTGTAAGTGTCACCATTCACAAGAAGGGGAGAGTTGTATAAATCACAAACAGGAAGTGAGTATTTGGTTGCAAGTTCAATTACAGCGTTATTTCTTTCTATCGCCAGCATATTTCTTTCGTTTGCAAGACTTTTGGTATCTTTGTCCCTAACAGGGGTTGTCAATGCTAAAATAATCTTAGAATCAGGATAATTTTCCATAATATGGCATATTATCTTTTCGTAATTTGTTTTGTATTCCTCTGTAGAAAGATGCCAACCATGCAGACCGTTATTAATATGAATTATTTCATAATTCTTTCCTTGAGAAAGCAGTAAATCAAGCTGTTTTATATAAGCAGGATTGTCAACAGCTTTGGAGCTTGCCCAGTTGTCTGTATGATAAATATCGTTTAGTGCGTTGATTACAGGAAAACGATATCCTCTGGAAATGGAATCTCCTACAAGCATAACTCTCGGAAGCTTATCGTCAGGTGCGTGGTCGTACCATATATCAT
>JAEIGA010017584.1_pt1 | contig 10894 bp, 13 predicted proteins | sample 9270691 | NCBI WGS metagenome assembly JAEIGA01 (sample SAMN17057246, study PRJNA624740) | gut metagenome | biome: biome; isolation source: fecal sample | host: Bos grunniens | place: China: Xizang | collected 2019 | reverse complement strand
TTGAAATAAGTTCACTCTCTAATTCTTATAGTTTAGAAGGAGAATATACAAATGATTCAGGTTCAGAGTACAAAGTAACACTAAAGAAAGGAGAAAATGCTGATAGTAGTGCAATCATTCCTGTATTTAATGGTACAAAAATTGGTCTTGTTCCTTTATCGACAACAGCAGATAGTAGTAAATTTCTAAAAGCAGATGGAAGTTGGTCAGATATTCCATTTAGAAATGTTTCTACTTCCGGTTCAGGATACGCTCCTCAACTTAAAACATCTACTATCGAGGCAATTTCAGGATATTATGCATTGATGTGGGACGGTAAGAATACGACTACATCCCCATCATGGATTAAAGTCCCTGAAAAAGCATTCTCATGGAGAACAATAAAGGTAAATGGAGTTTCAGTAAGTAGTGATAAAGAAATTAATTTTGTTAAAGGTAATAATATTACTTTAACTGAAAATGAAGGAACAATAACTATATCATCTACTTATAAAAATTCTTTATCTAAGTTATATATAGGAGTAAAAGATAAAGAAGCAAATGCTGCGTCCACCGATGGAAATGATATCTATCTTAAACTATTTGATGGATCATCTACCACTCCTTATCAATTTAAACTCACAGGAACTGGTGGAACAAGCTTATCGACAGATGCATCTGGCAATTTAACTATTAATTCTATTGTATATACTGGAAATAATGGTGTTACTGTAAAAGGAACTAATATTTCTCACAGTACGATAGATACTAGTAAAACAGATAATACCTCAACTGCATCAGCTTTAGGATATGGCAGTGAATTTACTATTCCTACATCTTTGATTATCAGTAATGGTCACGTAACTGGATATACTCTTACAAAATATTCTTTACCTTTATCTGATAATACTGATGAAAAAGTAAAAGTAACTAATACTACTGCATCTGGGGATTATAGAGTACTCTTCTCTTATTCAGCAAGTGATAGTACTCTCACAGAGGGAGCAAGAAAATCTAAAAAATTTCTCGCAAATCCAGGAACAGGTAAATTTACTTCAGAGATCTTTAATTCTACTGCTCCAGAAGGAACTTCCCCTTTAGAAGTAACCTCAAAAACTTTAGTAAGTAATCTAAATGCGGAATATTTAGGTGGATATACAGCAGCTCAACTTGCAAAATTAAATCATACACATGATTATCTTCCATTATCAGGAGGTACATTAAATAGTGGAACTAATTTTGATACTTTAACTATAAAAAGAGAGTCTACTCAAGGTGTAGCAATACATTTCGAGAATAGTGATGGTTATAGAGGATCAATAGGATTTAGATCAAGCAGTAAAAACTTATTAAGGTGGGATGATAAGGGAACATCAGGGACAGTTTATACTTTTCTTGATAGTGGAAATACAAGTATTGCAAAGAAAGATAATACAGTAACCCTTACTATTCCTGGATCATCCGCTACTTCTTGGAATGAGGACAAAGTTAAACAGACTAATTCTACTACTAATAGTAATTATCCTGTTTTATTAGCATATTCTTCAAATCCTACAAGTGGTAGTCTCGGTTCTGCTTATTATAATAAAGCAATAACTGTAAACCCAAGTACTGGGAATTTATCTGCTACTATATTTAGTGGAGAACTAGATGGCACTATTTCAAGTAATACAACAGCTATAACACAATCTTCTGATACTAGTAATACTACAGTAGCAACAACTGAATTTGTTAAGAATGTTGTTGGTTCCTCTGTAGGTGGATTAGCCGGAGCAATGGTATTTAAAGGAACTATCTCAAGCCCTTCAAAGCTTCCTGCTAATCATGAAATAGGTTGGACTTATCGTGTAGAAGCAGAGGGTACATATGCAGGACAGCACTGTGAAATAGGGGATCTTATTATTTGTATTCAAAAAGGATCTACTCAATCCAATTCACATTGGACTGTAGGTCAAAATAATATAGATGGAGCCGTAACATGTAATAGCACAGTTGTAAAAGACAGTTTTGCTTCTTTCAGCTCTTCTACTGGAAAAGTTATTAAAGATTCTGGATATAGTGCAATAGATTTTACCTATAAAGCACAAGATGGTCATCTTGTTTTAACTGAGAACAGTACTACAGGAAAGACTTTCAGTCTTGCTACTACAAAAGTAACTGCAGGAATGATAGGTAGACAGCCTGGAACAATTACAAACAACGTTACACAGCTTAGTCATACATCTAAAGATATTGTAGTTCCTCAAATCGAATTTGATAGTTATGGTAGAGCAATAAATGCTGTAAATGTTACTGTAAAACTCCCTACATTAGATGGAGTACTTCAAAAAGCTAGTACAGCTACTACGCCAAAACCTATTCTTCTGCATTATTATAGTGCTAGTTCACCTAAAGATGAAGTTAATACAGCTTACTACTCTAGTAAAGCAACAATAACACCTAAAACAGGAGAAATTACTTCTGAAGGAGGATTTATTGGGAACTTAACGGGTACAGCAAGTTACGCACTTAAATTAATTGCTTCAGGAAATACTTCAGGAATAAGTTTAGGAGGTACTGAAACACCTGTTTATTTTGATAGAGGTGTTCCTAGTTCTTGTACGCAGTACGCAGGAGGTACACAAGTAAAAATGAATGGAGTAAGTTATTCAGGAAGTACTGCTGAATTCTATGCACCTACAGTACCTGGAACTCCAGGAATGGTTCTTACTTCTGATGGAGCTAATGGACCTGAATGGAAAGATCTTATAAGTGCTGGATCAAATAGTGGCACTTATTCTGCATCTGTTGGTACATCTTGGGCTACTTTTCTTAGTTCAACAACAATGGGAACTTTGTGTAAGAGTACAGGCACTTATGTAATCCAATTGTCGGGAACAAAAACAGGTATATGTAGTGGTATATTCTCTTGGAATAGTTCAGGCTCTACTGAAGATGAAATTCTTTTACACAGAACAGGAGCAACCACTAATGTCTATCTTAAACTAAAATCGAGATCTTTACAGATAGCTGGAGCATCTTCATTTAATGAAAATATAAAAGTTACTGTCAAGAAATTAATTTAAAAAAAAAAATAGGGAAAGCTAATATTAGCTTTCCCTTTTATTTGTTGCGGACCACGACTCGAACGTGAACTCCAGGTTATGAGCCTGGAATGTTGCCAGTTACACCAATCCGCGATGTTTAAAATGATCTACATAGATAAGTGAGAAAATAACTTTATTTTCTCACTGGACTGTTGTCAAAATCTGTGTAAATCATAAAAAGAATATGAAAAAGAATTATTAAAATGTTCTAATAAGAAGGAATTGACTTAAAATTATGGATTATTTTGGGTGGGAGATTTAAATATTTCGAATAAAACGAACAAATCCTTTTTGGAGCTGGACTTTTATAGTTGACTTTTTATTGTTCCTTTACCAAAATTAATCCCCCCCAAGCATAAATTTCATTTGGGAGAAGTAGGTAGTTGTGACCAACCTATTGCTTTATATTCAGTACCATGTGTAATAATAGTTTTTCTATTTTGGATAAAACAGATACTAGAATCTAAGATATTACTATTATTTTTCTGTATATTACAATTTCCTCCTTTAGGAGAAATGAATAAGTTTTTTATTTTTCATTATTTTACAAAATAGAAAAAAAAAAAAGAACCCAAAAACAAAAAAAAAAAGATTTAATAATAATTTTAAAATCTGAATTTATTATGATAAATTTAGGAAGAAGATTATTTATTTTAAAAAAAATTATTTCAAATATGGAAATTTTATTTTCTCAGGAAATAGATATGGAATACTACGGTAATCCAATAATAAATCTTACAAGAAAGCCTGATTTTGATAAAGAAACATTAATAGTTCTTGTTAGTTGCGCTGAGAGTAGTTCTTGGAGGGATTTACCTATGGGCTCTACTTATATAATTGATAAAAGTGCTTTTATAAACTACGATGAAGATAGAGAATATTGGACTTGTGCTGTAGGAACTAATGGAGATTTTTATTTGAAAGGATTTGAAAGTTCTGAGTGGCAAGCTTCTTCAGATTATTCATATAAATATTATATAACAATAATATCTGTTCCCCTTAAAGGTGAAATCTTTGAATAAAGAAAAATCCTTCCAAAAACATCATAATAACCTTATATATGTAAGAGAATAGTCTCTTATATAACTTTAATTTTTATTACTATGATGTTTTTTGATGATTATGAATTTTATAGTGAATATGAAGCTGAACTCTACCCAAAAACAAAAGGGTTCAAAAAGGTACATAGCACTAAACGTGCAGGACAGATGGAAATAAAGTTGAAAAAAGTAATTCACTTTATTGAGAGGACAGGTAAACTTCCTCAACGTTACAGTAACGATGAGAAAGAACGTGAGTACTATTCAGTAGTTTCACACGTAGGGAAAGAAGGGGCTTATGAAAAGTACCCAGAACTGAGAAATAAGCTAAGAGAGCTTGTAAAAAGATTGAAGGAGGCGTAAGCCTCCTTTATTTTCTTCCTCTTTACATCACCCTAATAGCCTTATATATGTAGAAATTAAAACAAAAATAAAGATGAAGAAAAAGAAAATAACTTGCCCAATTTATTGTGATTGGAAAATAACGTTATTTTATGGTAACTCAAAGGAATTAGAAAAAGAAGTTACTAAATTCAATCTAAAACCCACAGGATGGGGAGGAAAAACTGGTACTCATAAAAGAAATGCAGAAACTGTAATCTTTTTAAAAGATGAAAGAGAAGAATTAGAGATTACATCAACTTTAGTACATGAAATTAGACATGTAGTAGACAAAATGATGGAAAGATTAGAAATAAAGGATACAGAAGCTGCAGCCTACTTAAGTGGATGGATTTGGAAAAATTTCTATCCAGTAATTATGAGTAATGAAAAAGTAAAAGAGATAAGGGAGAAATAAATCCCTTATCTTTTTTTTTTTGAAAAATAAGATTTTAAAAACCGGTCAAAACCTAATATATGTAAAGGGCCTATATCTCAATCGGTTAGAGAAACAGACTCATAATCTGGAGGTTAAGGGTTCAAGTCCCTTTGGGCCCACCAAAATAATAAAAGCAAGGATTTTAGTCCTTGCTTATTTTTTTTTTTTATCTAATCTTATCTTCCCACCAAGTATATTCAAAATCCTCTGACCAAGACCTAAGATCGGGGTCCACTACAGTAGGAAAGATATAATTCTTTTCTTCACAAAATTGAAGTAAGTCTTTCCAAAAATCATCAAATCTTCGTTTTGGGAGAGATACTCTAGCATTTGCATTGTGTCCTGGAGCTAAATCTTCCCAATATTCATAGACTACTTTTTTTATATGTAGGTTATCAAAAGCTCTACATGGATAAGGATCAAAGTATTCTCGAACGTTATATTTTCTGGATAAGAAAAATATAATAAACTCATATTCTTCCTCAAGACCTCTAAATTCAATGTCAATATTTAAGTGCCCTGAATTTGGAGACTTTTCAAGTTGCCAAAGATCATATAAGTATTTTTCCTTAATTTTAGGGTCTTTCATTAATGTTGGATTTGGGGGAGGAAGTCTAAAAGAAAAAACACTTACTTTTCTTTTAAGCGGTTTTAAACTGGCTCTCCATTCTTTATATCTTCTTTTATCTTCTTCTTCCTCTTTTTTTAATCTCTTAATACAATTTTCTAATTGCTCTTTTGTTAGTTTCATAAATCTGAATAAAAATCTATAATAATCTTATTTATTTCTTTTGAACCACTTTCATTTTCTTGAAAAATATTAGATAATAAAACTATTGCCCTTATAATTTTAATCTTATCTAAAGAACTATTTGACGATTTAATTAGAGAATTCAAATTCCCTGAAATTTTTCCTGAATTTTCAATATAAAATCCACAATCTAATATATCTTCTATGCCTATCTGCCCATTTACTAAATAACAAAGAATCGTAAAGAAACTGACATAAAATTTATCTGAAAATTTAAAATCTTTGGGGGATTTTAAGTGAGTTTTATATTTTAAAGACCCACTACTATCTTTTTCGGATAAAATCTCTTCTTTTAGTCTTTTTACTGTTTCTTCAGGATTTTTATTTTTCAAAAAATTAATCATAGACTGTTTCAATCCAAAATTATTAATCTTTTGAGTGTCTGCACAACAAGCAAAAAGACTGGCAAAAGGATTATTACTTCTTTTCACTATCCCATACTGGGCTAATGAAACGTCACTAATCCAGTGCATCAAACAACTCTCTTGCCACATTTCCATGCACTTAATAATTTCTCGACAGGATGTTTCTGAATAACTAAACAATTTATCCTCTGTCGTAGCAAATAATTTTTCTATTAATTCGCTAAATAATTTTAATCTAAATTGTACCATAATTTTATTAGAATCAAAAGTAAGATCTATAATTTTTCTTTTTGTTCTATCTAAGTTTAGAAATATCATCCCACTCTTTTGGTTGATATCATATAAATTCTTTTTGTCTAAATTTAGCTATTATTCAACTTTTCTTTGTTCTCCCAATATTTTTCCGTTTCTTCTGTTTCACTGAAAACCTTAGAATTTCTTCTTGTATAAAAAACACGCTCTTCTTCCTCTTCTTTAGAAAATAGTTTGATAAAAGAACAGGCTGTACAAATATAATCTCAAACTCTTCTCTTTCTGTTTCTAATCTATACTTTTGATTTTCTCTCATTTTCAAATATTTTTTTATATCCACCATTCATCTCTATTTCTTAAAACTAAAGTTCCTTGTATTAAATAATCTTTTAATCTTTTTCCATTAAATCTTATATATTTTTCAGCCTCATTAAAGAACCAATTACGAGCTATTTTATCTTTTATTAAAAGTCTCATAATTTGATTATAATTAATATTTAACCAAGGCTGCCAAAATTCTATTGGATCTGATTTTATATATGCACTTATAGGATATCCTTTAGTCTTTGTTTTATAAACATAAACAGTAATAGAATTATCAAATTCTTTTCCAATATAAATTCTAGTTTTCTTATTTTGAAACTTAGAAATAATTGTCACCAATGATAATGCTTTTTTTCTTTTATTTTTCTTCATAAATATATAAAATATCTTTAATGCATTTATGTAATATATTTATAAGGCTTTCTTTGGACCTTCTTTTATGCATCTTATAATTTACTTTCATTTCTTTAAAAGAACTATCATTTATCATAATATCAAATTCACCTGGTTCATTTGGCTCCAATTGACCTGAAATACATAAAGCAATATATTTATATATTGATAAATATTTATAAATATCTTCTCCATATTTAAATTCACTTGGCTTAAAATTATATTTTATTTCTCCATTTTTTACATCAGTAACTAATCGATTTTTTAAATAATTTAAAAATCCTTCTGAATTTTGAAAATTATTTAAAAAATCTTTTGCTGAATTTGTTCCAATAATATTAATTGGATTATCTTCTAACCAAACAAACGCGGTCTGTGGTGAAATATTAGAGCCAGATAAAACAACTAAAACTTTTGATGACATATCTAACCAATGTTTTATATGAATTCCTCCATCTTTATCATATAATTCGATTAATTTCAAAATATCTAAAGAACATAATATAAAATCTGTCCCATACCCGCCACTAATAAATTTATCAATTACAGAAAATTCTTTCTGTTCTTCTACTAGAGAAAATAACTTCTCAATATTTCCTTCTTTAAATCTAATCATATTAAAATTAATTTTTTTTTAGGTAACAAAAATAAAGAAATGAGCGGACTTGTAAAATCCACCCATTTCTAGTTTTTATTTATTTTAAATTTTATCCATCCAATAACTATAATCAAGACTATCTGATTTACCTCTAATTAAGCTATTTGATGCCATTGGAAAAATATAATCTTTTTCTTTACAAAATTGAAGTAAATCTTTCCATAATTTATCAAAATCTTTTCTTTTAAATTTTAAAGTTATTGGAAAAACAATTGGATAAGTTCCATAATTAGTGGAAAAATCTTCTAAATAGCAACAATACTTTCTATTAATAGAACCATTATTGCTTTTATAATCTTCTATACTAAATACTACGTCATATCTATTTATTTTATATCTCCTTGAAATAAAATAAAGATAAAAATCATATCGTTCTTCTAAACTCCCAAATTTAATTTCAAGAGATAATAATCCAGAGGTCCAAGATCCTTCAAGTTGCCAAAGATCATAAAGGTATCTTTCCTTTATAATCTTATTTTCCATTGAAATAGGAGATGGAGGATAAAACTGGATTATAAAATAACTTAATGGTTTTTTAAGTAAATGATAATTATTCTTTTCTTTCTGTTTATTTTCTAGTAAATCTAATTCTCTTTTCTTTGAAATTTTCTTTGCCTTCTCTAAAGTAATCCCTTCAGGAAAATTAAAATTAGTCTTCATCTTCTTCATGCGGCCAAGTTACAAGGATAATACCTCCACATTTGCCATAAGGAATATAAACTGTTTTGTCTTTTGGAAAATTATTTAATCAATCAATTAATTCTTCCACTGTCATCTATTAAAAATTTTTTGTATTATTCTTTTAATTATTGAATAATTCTTTCTACCAAAAGCATAATGTCCTTTACAACTGTTTGGTACTATTCTCAATAGATATTCATTATTTCCTAGATCTTTCGGTTCATAAATAAAATAATTAAATCGATCAAAATAATTTATCCTTTTTGAATAAGATAACATTCTCTTTTCTGGATTTTTAGAATTTAGATCTGAAAAATCTTTCAAATAATGGGTGTCTGTATAAGTATCTCCAGGTTTATCTTCATAATAAAATCCATTATTAAGATCTTTCCTTAATTCTTTTATTCTTTTCTTATCTGGATGATCTTTTAATTGTTTCTTATAATTTTCAGTTCCTTCTTCAACTAAAATTTTAATTTTCGCATTTTCAGGAAGAGACCAAGTTACTTTCTCGTCTCTACGGCTAAATCTTTTAATTCGTATTCCCATATCTCCAACGTTTTTTGTATTCGTCTATTGTAATAAATTTATCTCTAGAATCAAATAAATATTCAATCCCTGGATTAATGTCATAATCACTAAAAATTAATGGATCTGTATAAGTTTTAATACAATCTAAACCATCTTCCACTAATTCATTAAAATTATTTACCCAATTTTTAAATTTTTGTGAATCTTCTTCAGTTAATGTTAATAATCCAAATGTATTTTCTTCATTTGGTTTTTTATTATTCTCAAGAATCCATTGATAAAGAAGATTTTCTAATATATACTCACTTCTGATAAATTGAATATCTTCAGAATAATAATAACTATTTTGTGCTTTCTCTGGATCTTCTTTAAATTGTTTTATATGTCTTAAATATAAAACAATTTCTTTTAATTCTGGAAATTGCTGTGTTTCCATAATGTTCCAGATATCACAAAAATCTTCATATTCTTTAATTTCAAAATAATCTTGTAATGAATATGGTAATTGTTTCTTAATCTCTCTTTTCCAATCTTCAAATTTAGTTTTCATATCTTTTTTATTTATTAGGGTTTTATTTGAGTTGTATAATCTTAAATCCTTCATCATATTTATTTAAAATTGAGTTTTTGATTTTAACTCTTCTTAAATCAAAAATTCCACAATCCTCACCATCCACGGTGAATGTTTCCATTTTACCAGTTACTTACTAAAGTAAGTAAATTTCTTACCCCAAAGTCCCATTTCTCGTAACTCTTTTTCATTTTTATTTGCCATAATTATTAAAATTGTTGTTTAATCTTTTCTTCATCTAAAATAATTGTTCCAGATTTAAAATAATATTGAATAGATTTTTCATTAAATTTTAAATATTTGGAAACTTCTCTTAAAAACCATCTTCTTGCTACCTTATCTTTCAAGAGAAACTTAACAATTTTATTATATTGCCATAAATTATCGTCCCAATAACAAACGTCCCCATTTCTTAATCTTACTGTAAATAATCTATGATGATTCTTTTTACCTAATTTTTCATATCCTCTATAAACAATACATATAAGAAGGGTTGATTTATATTCTTCCCTCCCTATATAAATTCGAGTATGTTTATTTTGAAATTTCTTATAAATCTCTTTCCAATCACAATAAAAATTAGCGCCTTTAATTTTCTTCATAAATATAAAGTATATCTTTTATACATTTATCTATTATATTCATAAGGTTTTCTTTGGTGTATTTCTTATTGATTTTATAATTAATTTTCATATTTCTAAATCTAGAATCATTAATCATATTATCAAAATCACCAGGTTCATTCGGAACTAGTTGACCTGAAATACAAAGAGCTATATATTTAAAACAATTTAAATATCTATCATGATCATCTTCAAAAATAAAATTTTTTCTAGATCCCTTAAATCGATTGTAATATTTTTTAGAACCCTGTTCTTCATCGTTTAATAACCTATCTTGTAAATGAAATAAAAACTCATAAGAATTAGAATATTTATTTCTAAAATTTATTGCATGATTCTGACCAAGTACTTTAGATAAAATATTCTTATCATTTTCTATCCAACAAAATAATATTTGCGGAGAAATATTTGCCTTACTTATTTCTAGTGCAGTATCAGATATTAAACCTAACCAATGCTCTACATGTTTACCATTATCAAATTTATACATTTCAATAAGTTTTAATAAATCTAATGAAGGTAGATCAAATTCGCTACCACCACCATTATTCATTAATTCATTAATCGAAGTTATTGCAAATTCCTTTTGTTCCTCACTTAAAATTGAAAAACGTTTAATCTTATAAATTGTATTCATATATGTATTTTATTTTAAACCAATAATTTCAAAACCAGCATCTCTTGTTTTTGTTTGTGTATTTGTTATTTTTATTGGTTTTAATTCAAAATACTCTTCAAGATCTGATGCTTTAGCTGTTTT
>JAEIGA010017583.1_pt1 | contig 10895 bp, 14 predicted proteins | sample 9270691 | NCBI WGS metagenome assembly JAEIGA01 (sample SAMN17057246, study PRJNA624740) | gut metagenome | biome: biome; isolation source: fecal sample | host: Bos grunniens | place: China: Xizang | collected 2019 | reverse complement strand
GTTCATAGCTTCCCTAAGCTGAAGCTCATTTACTTTCTGCTGAAGAGCATCGATCTTGTTCTCAGCAATTGCATCAAGAACCTTCTGAACCTGAGCGGTTGTATTCTGGTTAATAGATGCTGTGTTGAGTGCCATGTTGTAATTTACGCCATCGATTGCTCTAAGCGTATTACAGCAACACTCCTGCTGCTTTCCGAGAATATCGGATTCACCAGCCTTGATCTCAGCCAACTGCATAGCAAGCTGAGCCTGGATGTCCTTAGCAACGTTAATGTTATCATACTTTGCCTGATCGATTCTTCCCATGATGTCACGGTTCTGTGACTGCAGATCGTTAAAGTTGAAACCGTTCTGCACGAAATCCTGGGTAGCATACTGAGGCTGATAACCATTTCCGAACCAATTTCCGCCACCACCTGCTAAGATAAGCAGCGCAAATATCCACATGAAGGAGCTACCCTCCCAACCATTGTCGCGGTTCATTAATGCTACGTCGCTTGCACTAAGTCCATTTTCCATTTCTTTTTACCTCCATAAATATAATTTATTTTAGCATACTTATGACGGTATTTGGGTCTACGCCCTTCTGCCTAGCCAATTCGTAAAAAGCTGCTTTTGGGTTAGCAGAATTTTTCAAAAGCCTATAAGCATCGCCATACTTTGGATTCGACGCTAAGACATTTTCCAGCATCGCTGCCGGATTAGGAGACTGCTTGAGCATGTTCATCATGTTTCTGATCTCCGTTCCATTGTTTGTTGCCGGAACGGCCGTTTGACTGCTGGCTCTGCTCGCGTCTATTTGCTGAAGTATTGGATTCCCTTGCAATGTTATGCACCGTCCTTTCCATTTCATCCATACGTGTCACCAAAAGTGCTAACGTTTCTTCAAGATTCATCTTGTTTTCTGACCCATTTTGAATTTTTTCTTCGGGTTCGACCATAGCTTCTTCCAATGGTGTTAATCGATAACCCTTGATGCATGGTATCATAAGCTGATCGGTTGTTTTCACCCATAGTATTGGATTGTTCTTATCAAGGAACATTCCAAAACCATTCGGGCCCATGTTAACCGCTTCTACTCCCTGTTTACCATCAACTCGTAAATTATCGAGGCTATATGGCTGAGAATAAGACCCCTGAACGTATCCATTTCCTCCATACATTTCAATTCTCCTTTCTGTTTCGATCACTCCATAGCATCGGCTATTTGCTCATTATTGACATCAATTAAGAAGTCGATGAGCATATCTACCGACTGATCAGTTCCTTTCAACTGTTTGAGCATATCACTAAGGTCTTTTGCATGCTGTAATTCCTGCTTAGCCATTTCCATATACCGTTTGCAAATACTGCTGTATTGCATACTGTTTGGATCATCATGGCCAGCCATTTCTTTCCACAGCTTAGCGTCTTCCATATAGTGTTTAGCTCCATGGAGTTCTTCCATCACCTGGTATTCTATGCGTTTTATCTCTTTTACCACTTGTCTACCTCACACGACCTTGTCGACAACGATATGAACATCGCCACTAACAGCTATGCCGGTATTGTTGATGCTTATAACCGTGGGTATGCTGCAAGGGCATTCGCTATTGCTCTTCGGAACCTGAACAAGTGTTTCAAAGTTTAACGCATGAATGCTCGTAGCGTCAGCAGCCGTTTCAGACACCTCTGCCTGAGCCTGCGGCATCGAATTCTTGAACAACTGGAAAGAAATTTCACCAGCTTCCGATGCAACAACAGAAGCATTAAAGCTGACTCTATAAACGCCGCACTTGTTAAACAGAATTGTGGCATCGCCCTGCATTTCACTCGTATTACCCTTTATAAGAGAAACATTCATGAAAGGAACAGAGCTATTTGCCGGAATTGTTACATTTTTAGAATACGCTTCAAGCATTTTAGTTACTCCTTTATTTTGTATTTACTTGATGTCGATGTGTTAACTACTACATTTGGTATTATTACTAAACCAAGTGTTGGAACTGTTGCTAAAGAAGCAACAGCAGCTATCCCAGTTCTTATAGCAAGTTGCGTGGCTACGTCTTTTGCTCTTTCGCCTTTTTCTTTTTCAACAAAATTAGAAGCCATCTTTTTTCTACTTGCAGTATAACCCTCAACAAAGTCATCTGGTTTTAGTTTTTTACCATATTGCTTTTCATGGATTTTAGATGCTTTGTCATGGGATTTATTTGACTCTGATAGCCTAAAAGCTGCCTGACTAGAGTTACTGAAAAAATCCGAATTAAATCGTTTGTCAAAGAATTTACCAAGACTAGGCTTAATCCTATAGTTTTCGGCTTCAAGGGATGCGCGATCTGCGGAACTTTTAGCTTTTCTCAGTTTCCTAGTTATAGCAACATCAGTTTTGTATTTCTTTTTTCCTTTTGGCGTGAGTTCTTTATAAGAGTTTCCGCCATATCGTTTCTTTCCCTGAGCAGTTAATGATCCATCGGAATTCTGATAACGCCTTACGCCCCATTTCTGACCAAGGATTCCATGATGATAAAGCTCATCGTGAACAACATAATAACTCATCGTTTACCTCCATCAAAAATATAAACCAAAGACGTCATGATTCAAATTTCCAGAAACATAATGCTGCCTATGGGAGCACATTGGTAATTCTAGGAGTTTTTGTATGATCTCCTCTTGTTCCGGCTCTTTATAAACAAATATAAGAGCATATCTCTTATGTATTAGATAAGAGGTATTATCGGCTTTAGAGGTGTCATATTTGTCATGCGAGTAAAATATCGCCGGATAATGAGCTCCAGCAATTTTTCCAGGGCTTCCAGCCGGTTGAAAATATACTTCGCTAGATCCGAGGATTTCCTCAAGTTTAAGTTGTAGATCCATTCTCGTCGCCATTGTATACTCCTCCAACTGTCAACTTTAATCTCGGATATTCAACCGTTACAGTACTTATTTCCCATGGCTGTCCCCAAAGTTTTATATACCGCATGTTATGAAAATGGCTTAATGCATACGGATCGGCTAATACCGAGAACTCATTGTTGACATTCACATTGCTGTTAATGTAACCAGAACTTTCCATCCTCCTAGAGAGCCTTATAACTTCCACAGTGTATGGATGTTCGACTATTTCCTCTTTGATTATACCGCGTTCTACTTCAACTTGCTCGGCATAGCCAATCTTCGTATACATTTTACCCATTTTGAATTTCTCCTACCGATCCGTTATTCAGAAGCCTTTGCAGACCACTCAGTTACAGAAACTGTGCCGGATACAAGATCTACCGTGTAAGCCTTGTTTGCAGCCACCTTAACTACCGCATAAGAAGCCGTGCTCACCTTTACGATAAGACGTCCTTTTGCGAAGAAGTTTGCAAGCTCTTCCTGAGTTATCTGTTTAGCATCCTCTGCTGTTGAATCATAAAGCTTACTATCAGAAGCCTTGCCATACACTACATATGAAGCGACATTCTTGTCATTTGCATCATCAAATACTCTTTCCATATTGGTTTCCTCCTATAATATTATTGATCAGCCTGCTGACTGAGAAGTTACTGACTCAAGAACGATTGCCGAATAAGGAACTGTAAGAGCTCCAGAGCAACGTGTCTCAATCAGGTACTTCTGCTGGTTGTAATCGATATCAAAATCATCGAACATGTTGATCTCGCCACCCTTATCAGCGCCGATTGTGTAATCACCAAGATTTACAATGATACCGATGAGAGCTCTGCTTTCTGTAGTTCCGCCAGGAAGAGCAACTTCTCTTGAAAGATTCTCCATGATGGGAACAGTTACGATACGTGATACACGCATTGAAGAAGCAACTTCTCCAGCATCCTTGTAAAGCCTATGACCGATTCCATCCTCAAGAAGGAGCATTTCTGTAAGCCAATCTTCTGTTGTGAAAAGAGTGGGCTGACCGGAACCTCTATAATCCTTACGAGCACGAACAGCTTCCTTCATAACAAGTTTAGCCTTTGCATCAGATTCCATTCCGGAAGTAAATGCTATACGCCTCTTAATTGTGAACAGATCAGCATCGGTCCAGATAGGTCTGATGTTCTGATCGTTGATATGATCATCGGAAGAAGCAAGCCTACCATCGCCAACAAGCACAGCTCTTGCGAGTTCCTCGTCAAGCATCATTCTCATCTCAGAACGAATCCAGGAAATTACATCGAAATCAGTAATGTCGACAACATCATCACGATCCATCTTCTGTTTCTTGTAAACGGTTGTAGGAGTAGTTGTTCTCTTAAGCAGTGAGAATACTTCCTCTTTCTTCAGATGGCCTTTGATGTAACCCTTAGCCCTTGCCTCGTCCTCTGTAATATCAGCGAACATTGTCTTTACACGGCTGAAAGGCGAATGCTTCGTACCGGACATAACTGATGCAACCCACTCGGTCTTTCTCTTAATGAACTGAGGTGTATTGTAAAGGGCTTTAGCTTCCGGGAACAGGAATGAAGGATCATTTACAAAATAATCCTGCTTATTCTGCGAATACTCAATTCCATCGCTGCTGGCATGCGCAAGTTCACCGCCATCAAATCCCATAAGATCAGCATGTGCAAGGAAAGATTCCTTAAGGGAACCGTATTTCTTCATATCTGAGATTATGTCTGCCTGATCGCTGTGTGAAAGGTATGCGCCTTCTTCTCTGTGATCTGTGTCAAAAATGTTGTGTCTCACTTCATCATCCTCCTCTTCTCCGCTGTCAAGCGCCTGTCCTACAAGCGCATATAATACATTTTTCTGTTCTTCTGTCATTTCATTAATGACGTCTCCGACTGTTCTTTCATCTGAATGCTTTACATCATCATTCATTTTAGGGTCCTCCTCTTCTTTTGGTTCATTATTCGGTTCATCTTTTTGTTCTGATTCACTGCTATGCTGAAGCTCTATCTGTTCGCCACTGAATATAACAGCATCATCGGATTCCTCGCTTCCTCCATCTTCGCTATGTATCATAACCTGATCGATATACGCTCCAGGATTTGCTCCACTGAGAACAAGGCTAACTTCTCTTATTACTCCGTGGACAACATCTCCCCCATTTTGAGCCAATCGATTTGCGTATATAGACAATGACTCTATATCGCCGTGCTTTAAGTACTCTCTGGCTGTTTCACCGGCTTCTGAATGATTAAGAAAGCCATATACCCTAACGCCTTCGTCTTTATTCTCAAGTATGCCATACCCAAGAACATTGAAAGGATCGTCATGGCAATGATTCCATACCAAAGGTACTTTTTTTCCGTCACATTCTTTAAAAGCATTATGACGTATTGTTCTGCCATCGCTACAACGAATGTCATTCCGTGTAGCCCAACCGGCAAAATCATACCCGTTTACCATTTTGTTTTTCCTCCTTTTTGTTTTCTACATGTTCTTCTTCGGCCGACTGATTAAGGTTCTTATTCCTCAGAACATCTGCATCAGGGTCATCTGAAGGTTTTAAACCAACTATTTGTCTTATTTCATTCGAAGACATTATAGCGTTTCGAGTGAACTTATCGGCAAGTTCTGCCATTTCAGATGCTGGAACAAGACGGAAAGGATCTCTAAAGTATTCAATGCTTTGTCCATCTTTTCGCATCTCATCGGTTATGAATTTACGTTTCATTTCATCTGCTATAGCAGCTACTATAGGCTCCACCGTCCTATTGTAGTAGTTGGTCATAGTTTCAGGACTCGCTGTACCATTGAGAATATCTTCATTTATTCCTAACTGGCTATAAAGCATCTTTTGCAAATACTCTATTTGATCCAGTAAATGATTCTCTAAAGGTCTGTTTAGCTGAGTTATCTTTTCTGTCGCATCTACATACGCTACTCCATATTTTGATCCTTGTAACTGATCTTCAACAGCTTTAAGCCTCATGTCAGCTTTCTTCTTTTGTTTTTCAGTACTTATAGAAAATGGCATCTGAAGAATCATGTTCATCTTTCCAGAGGTCGTTTCCTGATCAACAACATCAAGCGCTGCTAACTTTTGTATAAGCCTGTGTGCGACCGATGCTTTATCATTTATAACGGCATATAATGGATTCTCGATTATTGCGACCGTTGCTTTCGGAAGAACTTTCTCTTCTCTTTTTCCATTTCGCTCATTGTATATCTCAACTCGGACTGCTTGAGGATACCAAGTTACTATTTTAGCAACACGTAATTCATACACATCAAATATCTTAGTGTATCTTATATCGGTGTCCGCATCTACAGGAACTATAGCAATGACTCCATCGTCGAGCATGGACATAACTGCATCTTGTATAAATGCTCTAGCGGATTGATCCGTATTAGCTTCTATAGTCAAACAGTTATTAAGACCTGAATCCATTTCTTCTGAGAATCTTCCTTGCTCATCCAATTTTACGTGTTTTATGTCTATACCAGCAGCATCAATAGAAATTCTATTATAAATAGCTGTTAGTATCGTCTTTTCAGCGCCAGGCATTTGGAATCGCCTATGATTATACTGATAGTCATAACCATATGATGGTCCGAGATATGGATACTCTTCGGTCGGTTCTCTACCTCTAAAGGCATTCCACCCCTTTTTTAAATTATCAACAAAACTCATATCCGTGTCCTTTCATTACTTATTAACAAGATTACTATATCTTTTAGAATGAGTACCTCTTGTTTTTGTATGCCCACTAGCTCCAGGTCCAGCTCGATGCTCATCTTCAAGACCCAAATAATCTTTACCTCTATTAACTGCCTGGCCGGCTTTCGAATCATTCAAAGCATCTAGCAAATTGCCTCCGCTAAAGTTAACTTTGATGTTTCCAATAGATGGTTTAGTTCCTTTCTCATAACTTACATCAGCTTGCACCGATAAAGCATCATTCAAAAAATTTATGGCCGGTGATGCGTCAATACTATTCAAATCACTTAATGAGCTATCTAACAGAAAAACACCATTACCGCTAATGTTAAACATGCTGTTTTTGTTTTTTTGTTTAAAAGGATCGTACTTATAGTTGATTTTAGCTCCGGTTCCTTTAGATCCCAAATGTGTTTGACCATCCATTTCGAGCCCATTCACTTGTCCTTCGTACTCATCAAGCGTATCGTTTATTTGAACGTTTGCTTCATCAACTTCTTCACGAGCTTCTTCCAATTGGGCTTTTAGATCATCCGAACCATTTTCGCCATAATCATACACATAATTGCCAGGGGTTCCAGTACGACTTTTATACTTATGCTTTTTCCACGCACCGGAAGAGTGCGTTAAACGATTTTCGCTTATAACTTTGTATGGTATCATTCAAACGCCTCCGAATTTAACTTGTATGCCACAAATGCGTCCATCATAGCAGCTACAGCATCTATCTTTGCTTCATGCCGCTTCTTTAGTAGCTTTCTATTACCATTTGTATCTTCCATAGTTATACAGTTACCCATTGCAAATTTCATAAGTTCCTGATCAAACCTTAAAGCTCTCTGTTCGGATAAATGTTTAAGTTCTCCAAGTGGGACGCTTTCTGTTCTAACACCCTGAGCAACTTTTACAATACCAAACGGTCCATGTTCAGATGCCCATCGTTCAACAAATGCTGCGGCATTGTATGGATCGTATCCGAAACAGTTTATGTCGTAATCGCAATCATCGATATACTTCTGAAGATCGTCATATACATCCATCATATCAAGAACCGTTCCCTCAAGTACTATGAGAGAACCTTCCTGCATGAATTGTTCATATGCTATACGCATTGCTCCTGGAAGTTTCTGTAAAGTCCAAGAACTAATGTAATCTCTCGTCTTAACTCCGAAAGTTCCGTCAGGTAACGGAAAAAGGAACGTAAATGCGCAAAAGTCGTCACCCTGTGAAAGGTCTGCTCCAAGCGCGCAAGACATATTCCAATACTCTCTCCTTGGATGTAATTGGATTTCAGAATATGTAAAATAGTATGTAAAACCTTCCATTGGAAGATTAAACCTTTTAGCTAAAATATCGTTTCTTGCAGCAGGTGCTTTCTCAGCTCTTTCAACGTCAAGCTGATAAGTCTCATAAGAAACTGTAATACCAAGATTCGGGTTAGCTTTGATCCACATGTTCGGATCATTTATTTCGGAAATATCATCCAGTTTATACCACCATATGGATACGTGCGGATTATTATATTCGCCTTTGAGAATGTCCATTAACTCCATCTTTATGGAATCTCCGGGACCATTTCTTACTGTACCCTCAGATGATATGGCAACTATTGCCCAATCCCTATTTTTAGACGCACCTTGCTCAAGTGGACCAATGACATCTTCCTTAATATCACCAGAAAGCCACTCATCCACTGTATTGTATTTTGATCTAAGACCCTGAAGCTTATCAATGCTCATAGGTCTTACTTCCAACTTTGAACCGGTTAAGAAGTTAACAATACCGTCTTTTGTAGGAGCAAGTTTTTGTCTATCTGCACGTGAACCAGTCGTATTTTGAAGTGAGCCTTCAGTTAAAAACTGAAAGAGTGGTCCCTTAGCTCTAGTTATAGCTGTCTTTATGGTTGACATAACTTCTTCAGACTGCTTCATAGTGGGAGCGGTTGTAACCTGGTGTGTGGTGCTTGTATCGATGTTCAACCAGAACGCTTGAAGCAAGGCAGCATACATTGATTTAGCAGCACCTCTTGGAACTATAAGATACTGCTTATTTACAAGACGCTGCTTTATGGTTTTCATTTCATAATGACCACCATAACCATCTTGTGCCGGCACAAATACTGACATGTCAGTAAAATAGAACCAGCTAAGCAAATCTTCAGCCCACAGTTTAAACGAATCCATGAGAACTAAATCTGATCCATCAGTCAGTGTCATTTCTCTTTCGCAAAACCTAATCCATCCATTAATGGCCTCGTCGTCGTAATAGAAATGCGGATCACGTATCTTTTCGTCGATGCGATTCATTTGCAATTCTATCTCTTGGCAAACTGGGATTATGCCTCTTAAGACTTTTTCTCTAAACTCACCGTAATACACCGGTGTAGCTGTATTACTTAACATTTAGATCACCTCAATTGTCATCCTCATTTTTCTTCTTTTGATTGTTTTATGCCGTGTGCTTTCTTGAACAAATCGTACTTTGTTTTGTACTCATAGTCGAGATCTTTTTCTCTTCTCATTCGATCAGAGTACATATCTCCAACAATAGCATCTTTAACTATGTCTCCAAAACCAGATGAGGCGTTTGAAACAAAAGCTTTTGCAGCTTCCTTTGTAAGATCTTTAACAAAATCTTCCCCAAGTTTTCTTTCATGTTTGTCCAAAGATTTTATTTTACTTTTCCAAAATTCTTTGTTATAGTACTCCTCCAGCTGCTCAGCCGTCATTCTGTCTAACTTGTCACGGCCAGTTGCTCGTTTGAACATGTTAACCATTCTTTCTATGTTAACATCGTCTTGTGTTCTAACCTGCTGATTAGTTTGAACACGCCTTCCTTTGTGATCATATGTGTACTGTCCTTTTGTTACGAATGTGCCTTTCTTTGCTTTTATGTTAGTTCCATGTATTCTGTTGTAATCCTTCACAAGGTGCTTAACTTCTTTTCTGCTTATACCTTTTGAGGGATGGTTCTTCTCAGTGTATCCATATCTGTTTCTTCCTGCTGAAGTTAAAGAGCCATCTCGATTCTGGTATCTTCTAACTCCCCAGTGCATGCCAAGGATACCCCAATGGTATAGTTCATTGCTCATATCGTAATCTCCATGTCTCATAACTTTTTCAAACTCAAGCACCGTAAAATCGTAAAAAGATTTCACAAATTCTGCCGCTTTCTTAATAACTTTCTTAGCTACTTTTATAGCAGCTTTATTATGCTCTTTTGTTTTATTCTTATCCGAATAGTTACTAATATAATAACCGAACGGCCTATCGGTAATGTATTTTTCAGTGGCTTCGATCGCTTCATTCAAAGACTGGTTAACTTTTTCAGAAGATGCCACATCTGCATTTTGTTTGTCCAACCTGTACTCATCTCTTGACGATTTATCCCTGAGATAAGTGTATGACCAGTGATTGGCTGTGCCAGTTCTGGTCTGGTATTTATGCTTTTTCCAAGCACCTTTACTATGCATCAGCCAATCGCCCATAACTTTTTACCTCTTGATCCCAAATCTATTGTTTTTTCTACGTTTACCAGTGAATAAAAATTCCGTACCGGTTCTTGTATCTTTAAACTGTCGGTATTTCTTTTCAGCTGTTCTACTAGCACGGGTTTGATTTATAGCTTGAGTAATGGTTTTACCGGACATAGAATCTATCATCCGGTTAACCATTTCATTACGATATGCTTCTCCCATTGCTCTACGTTTTGTTTCGGCATTTACTTTCTTTTTTCTATCCTTATCAAATTTTTCTGCCTCGTAATATTTTCCTGCTCCGGTTATTGGATATGTGTTAGCTCTTGATACATCAAACGCTTTATCATGTTCTGTATCAGCGACTCCACTGCCATGGCTATTTGTACTATGCCTGGGACTTGGCGAAGAATTTTCAGCACTTGTAGACTTGTAATAATACTTATAGTTTCCAGGCGAACCCTCTCTACGGATCCATTTGTGGTTTTTCCATGTTCCACTTGAATGCATAATATAATCAGACATCTTCATTTCCTCCCATTCCGCTGTAATCACGCATTGCTTTAAGAGCTTCGGCATAGAGTTCCTCAGTTCTCTTCTGAGAATTGAGAGCTTCTATTTTGGCCTTAAGCAAATCGTTTTCTGCTTGTAACTTTTCATTCTCCAATCGAGTCTTGGTAGAGCCTAACTTTAGGTAATGTGTAATCACCTGAGATGAAGCTGTTCCATTCATCAATTGTTCTTCCGCTGCGTTTACTGCCAAAGCAATCATCTGATTTTCCCTAGCTTCCGGCGTAAGCGCTGGGCGAATCGGTTTCGATTCTTTGG
>JAEIGA010017582.1_pt1 | contig 10895 bp, 9 predicted proteins | sample 9270691 | NCBI WGS metagenome assembly JAEIGA01 (sample SAMN17057246, study PRJNA624740) | gut metagenome | biome: biome; isolation source: fecal sample | host: Bos grunniens | place: China: Xizang | collected 2019 | reverse complement strand
TGCTTGCTTGAGAGCAGCATCAAGTCCGATTTTGTTAATTGTTCTCAGACCAGCTGCACTCACGTTCAGCATGATCCATGCATCTTGTTCTACCCAGTAGAACTTCTTGTGGAACAAGTTCACATCAAATGTGCGCTTTGTGTGGCGCTTTGAGTGTGAAACATTGCATCCTACCATGGCTTTCTTGCCGGTAATTTGACAAATTTTTGACATTTTATTTAGTATTTTAGTTTATTTCTACAGATTATTCCCCTTTCACAACCCCATAATCCTCTCATTTCCACCGCTATACGTATAATCTCACCCCATAGTCCACTCCACTATACACGAAAAATCGTGCAAAGTTACTACTTTTTTTTGAACTGAGCAAACATTTTTGCATTTTTTTTTGATTTTTCTTGATTTTCAATCATTTTATCTATTAATTCTAAAAACAAATCCACTTATCAAAGCACACCCTAATCAATTAACACCCTTGTTAAATCTTACACAAAACTATCATTCGCGCGCGTACATTATATATAGACTAAGACCTATCAAAATAATCAGCAAAAAAACAAAACGCTACCTTATCCCTATCAAAAACTCAACAAAAGCCACAAATTGCTTGCATATGTCAAAAAAAAGTTGTACCTTTGCGCGCTAAAATGTAAATTTATAAAAAAACAATAATATGAAACGTATTTATTCTATCTTTCTTTGGATGAGTGCTATGGCACTTACCTTAGGCACACAAGGTTGTGAGGCCGATGTTGATGTTGACAACATCGACACATCTATCGAAGTAGATGCTAATCTCGCGACTCCAATCGGTTCTATGCGCGCAAACATTACCGACTTCGTAGGTAACGGCAAATGGGGCATCTTCGTAGAGAACGGTATTTTGACTTTTAAGGACACTTTTAGTATTGATCGTAAATTCCACCACTTAGACTTGAGCCAGTACATTAGCAGTACGAGTCTGACAATGAATGTTTACGAGAAGTTGGAGGCTTTACCATTCGTTGAGAACGGACAGATAACTGGCAATGGTCAGCAAATACCACTGGAATTTCCATTGACACTCAAATTGGATGGAATCAATGATATCGATAAAATTTCTACCAAATATCAACGTTTGGATAGCGCATTGATCAAAAATGCAAAATTTGGAAGTACCATCACAACTATGGGTAACTTGCCATTAAACTGGGAATGGATAGACAAAGTAACTATCAGCATGGACCCTGATCGTATCCGTCGACCAAACGGCAATGTAGTGACCGTCTATAGCAAAGGTGATGGCTATGGTTACAACCAAGAGATACCTGTGAATATCGATGAGTTTTACGTGAATTTGATGAAAGACAAATACCCATCCGTGCCAGAAGCATATTGGAATAACGTGGTAAATGAATGTCAGTTTGTCATCACGATGTATGTAACTATTCCAACATCAGCAGGCGTGGTACAAATACCTACCAATGCAGGTTTCCAATACGACTTGAGCGTACAATTCATTGATTACAAAGCTATTTGGGGTATGTTTGAAGCTAGTAGTGACATGTCAGACGAGCAAGAAATTGTTATCGCTGATGAATGGAGCACATGGAACGACTTGCAATCTGCTAAGTTGCCATTCTCTGATCCACGTGTGAATCTACTCATCACCACACAAATCGCAGGAGCATTGGATTTGACAGGCGACTATCTATATGTAAAAGACGCTAATGATCAAACAGTATATGCGACATTCAAAGGTAATCAAAAATTGTATAAATCCTACAACGCAGAAGAGTGTTTGCCATTGAGCAGTGAGATTGGTGCCTCAAAGACCATTGATCTATTATTTGACAAGGATTATGAGCGCGGACAAATAGACAAATTATTTGCTATACACCCTGAGAAATTGGGTTATAAATTCTCATTGGATTTCAACCGCTATAAAACTCCACAAATCCGTATTACAGAAAATACTAGTGTGCTATTGGATGCTGTGTGCAGCTTGCCATTTACCTTCAACGAAGGTGTGTTGTTAGATTATTCAGACACTATTACTGGCATTGACTTGAGCATGGTGAATTTAGATACACTTTTAGCGGATGTGACTATCATTGATACATTGGAGAAGGCCACTGCCACTTTAGCACTGACGTTCACCAATGAGATACCATTCCAATTCAAGGGTGTCTTCACCTGTTTGGATGAAAACAATCAGGTTATTATTGATCCTCAGACACAAAAACCATTCTTGATTTCAGGAAAAGATACCGTGTTGATTCCATCTCCAGAATACACCTATAATGATTTGGCACTCAACTGGATTCCTAAATCAGTAGAACACATAGAAACTATCGTAGTAGATAAAGAAGATTTAGAAACATTACGCAAAGTGAAGAGCATCGTCTTCTATGCACTCATGGATGACAAGTCACTCAGCGATATCTTTAAACAGGGTAACTTTACTACAAAGTTGACAGAGAAAGAGGGATTACGCGTAAGAATTGCAGTAGGTGCTAATGTAGAAGCTATTTTGAATTTATCTAATCAACAATAATAATTAGGAGGAGACATATATGAAAACAACATTTCGCACATTATTAGTAGGTATTCTCCTGGCAACTGCAACGTTTGCCAATGCGCAACAAGTAAATACTCTATATTTCTTGGAAAATGCGCCTATGCGTCATACCATCAACCCTGCATTTCAGCCAGTGAGTAGATTCTATCTTACATTACCTGCAATAGGTTACACCAGTCTTTGGGCAGGTACCAACAATTGGACAATGTCAGATTTTATCTTCAAGAGTGAACAAGGTCAAACCATCACCCCACTCCACCAAGATGCCCCTGCTAATTGGTTGGAAACTAAACCAAAGAATTTCGTCTTTGACACAGATGTTTATATCAACCTTCTCGGATTTGGTTTTGCTATCAAAGACTTTGGTTATCTCCATTTGAACGTGTCAGAACACTTGATGGTAGAGGCTGGTTTATCATCATCCTTGCTTCAAATTAACGATTTGAGCAATGGTATTGTAGGACCTTACACCATCGGTGCTAACGCACAAGCTTATACAGATATTGCTCTGGGATACTCCCATCGTATCAACAAGCAATGGACAGTCGGTGGTAAGATCAAGGTGCTGGTAGGACAAGCCAATCTTAACGCAAAAATTAGCGATCTCTACCTCAAGACATCCATGGATTCGCTTCACACGACTGCACAAGCCGAGATTTATGCTGCTGCTCCATTGTATTGGAGCAAGTTGCCTACCAATATAGATGACTTAGGTAGCATGGATGTCAACACTCTGCTGGGAGAAGATGCCACGACAGAAAAGATTATAAAGGATATCTTGTTCAAACCAGCAGGTATGGGTGTTGCATTTGACCTCGGTGTAACATACAAACCGATTAAAAATTTGCAAATTACAGCATCCGTAACAGATCTTGGTTTTATCCGCTGGCACCGCCATGCTAAAGCAACTGCGGCCATTGACACCACTTTCTATGGTATAGACTTCAATTATGGAGATTATGGAACTCTCAATAGTTTTGATGCAGATAGTTTGCTCGCTGATGCCAACAAAGTGAAGGATGGCTATTTAGATGGTCTCCAAGATGTTGTTATAGACAATGCTCTATTCCCTGAATTAAGCATGCTAACTGCTAATTTGAACATCGGTGTAGATGCTAACTTTTGGGAAAACCGCGTAGGCGTAGGCGTGTACTCACGCACACGTTTCTACAATAATCGTATCACAGAGGAGGTTACACTCGGTGCAGCATTGCGTCCAGTCAACTGGTTCAACTTTGCAGCATCATACTCTTTTATCAATGGTCATTGGAGCAACATCGGTGCTGCTATTTCCATAGCGCCATACGATGGTTTGATGCTTACACTCGCTACCGATTATATCCCTACTACATATGCTAAGAAAGCTGCAGTATCTGGCAAAACATATTTGCCATACAAGACTCCTGGTCTTAACTTATCAATGGGATTGGCAATCGTGATTGGCACTAACCCAAAAGACAAAGACCAAGACAAAGATGGCATCTTTGACAAACTAGATGTATGTCCAAATACTCCACTCAATGTACGCGTGGATGAAATGGGCTGTCCATTAGATAATGATGGAGACGGTGTAGCTGACTATCTGGATGAGTGTCCATATACACCTTCCGCTGCATATGGTCTGATAGACTCAGTAGGTTGTCCATTAGATACAGACAAAGATGGAGTACCTGATTATCGCGATTTATGTCCAGAAACACCAGAAGAAGCTATCGCATACGTAGATATACATGGTTGCTCATTGGATACTGACGGAGATGGTGTGTATGACTATATTGATCAATGTCCAAACACTCCAGTAGCAGCCTATGGCATGGTTGACTCAGTAGGTTGTCCATTGGATACAGACGGCGATGGTGTATATGACTACTTAGATCTTTGCCCTGAGACACCAGAAGCAGCATACGGATTGGTTGATCAAAACGGATGCCCTATTGATACTGACAAAGATGGTGTAGCCGATTATATTGATAGTTGTCAAAACACTATTCCTGAAGCGCGCAACTATGTTGATGCCAAGGGATGTATGTTGGATAGCGATAGTGATGGAGTATATGATTATGAAGATCTCTGTCCTACTATTGCAGGTGTCAAGGAGAACAAGGGTTGTCCTGAGGTTAAACGAGAAGTACGTAATCTGCTGAAGAAAGCCATGTCAGGTATTCAATTTGAAAATGGCAAAGCCACCATCAAGAAGAACTCATATAAGATCCTTGATGATATTGCAAAAATCTTTATAGATAATCCTACATATATGGTAGAAGTGCAAGGTCACACAGACAATGTGGGTAAATATGACTACAATATGGACTTGTCAGATCGTCGTGCTCACTCTGTACGTACCTATCTCATCAACAAGGGCGTACCTGCTAATCGCTTAACAGCTCACGGCTATGGTCCTGATGTGCCTATTGCAGACAACTCTACATCAGCTGGTCGTGCGAAGAACCGTCGTGTAGAATTTAACATTACCTTCGAAGAGGTTACATATGAGACCATCTACGATCGCGTACAAAATACTGATTCAACAACTACAAAATAAAAATTATAGGAACTTCATAATATGGGAAGAGCTTTTGAATATCGCAAAGCGACAAAAATGAAACGTTGGGGTCATATGGCCCGAGTATTTACGAAATTGGGTAAGGAAATCACCATGGCAGCACGCGATGGTGGTCCTGACCCAGACAGCAACCCACGTCTCCGTACACTGATGCAACAGTGTAAAAAGGAGAATATGCCAAAGGACAATATCGAGCGCGCCATCAAGAAAGCTACCGATAAGTCGTCTGAGGGCTACAAGGAGATTTGCTACGAGGGATACGGTCCTCATGGTGTGGCAATCTTCGTGGAAACAGCTACTGACAACAACATGCGTACAGTAGCCAACATCCGTAGTTACTTTTCCAAGCACGGAGGTAGCCTCGGTACACAAGGTTGCTTGCAATTCCTCTTTGATCGCAAAGCTTGCTTTACAGTGGCAGCTAAAGAGGGAGTAGACCTGGACGAACTCGAGTTGGAGTTGATTGACTTCGGCGTAGAGGAATTGGGTCACGATGAGGAAGAAGGAACCATCGTTATCTATGGTGACTTCAACCAATACTCACAAATGCAGAAGTATTTGGAGGACAACGGCTTCGAGATTCAATCTTGCGAATTCGTACGTATTCCTAACGATACCAAGACCCTCAGCGACGAGGAGATGGAAAGCGTACAGAAACTCATTGACCGCATTGAGGAAGACGAGGACGTGCAAAACGTGTTTACCAATTTAGGTTAATAGGCGAAAGGCTAGAGGTTAGAGGCGAAAGGTTAAAGGCTAGAATAATATATGACAGAATCAATTAACCAATTGGATCTTGCAGGTGTAGAGGTGATCAAGGAGTATTTCTCCCTGACGCCTCTACAAGTGCAACAATTTGCGGCACTCGGAGCCTTGTATCGCGAATGGAATGCGAAGATCAATGTTATTTCACGCAAAGATATCGACAATCTATATCCTCACCATATCATTCACTCGCTTGCGATTGCCAAAGTGCTAAATTTCCAGCCAGGTACTACCCTACTTGATGTTGGTACTGGTGGTGGGTTCCCTGGTATCCCAATGGCTATCTTGTTTCCAGAATGTCAGTTTACACTGATTGACAGCATTGGTAAGAAGATTAAGGTAGCCACCGAGATTGCTAAAGCAATTGGATTGACCAATGTAACCTGTATTCAGGAGCGAGTAGAGATGGAAAAAGGTAAGTTTGACTTTGTGATTAGCCGCGCAGTTATGCCGCTGGGTGACTTGGTAAAATTGATTCGCAAGAACGTCAGCTCTCGCCATCAGAATGCGATGCCCAATGGACTAATGGTACTCAAAGGAGGAAATCTAGAGGGCGAAACACAGCCATACCGTAAATATGTAGAAATCACGGATATATCTACCATATTTGCAGGGGAATGGTACAAAGAAAAAGCAGTGGTTTATCTACCGCTATAAATAGTATATTTTCAAAATGGTAAATATACATACTTTTTATTTTAATCCTTACCGCGAATGTACATATGTGCTGACCGATGAAGAGAAGCATGCTGTGATTATTGATGCAGGTATGTACGAAGAGCGCGAGAAAACGCGTTTTGCGCAGTATATCAAGACGGAGCAACTGGAAGTAGTTGCTCTGCTTATTACTCACGCACACCCCGATCACGTGTGCGGAGTGGAGTTTATGGAAGCCACATATGGTATAAAGGCGATCGTACAACCTACAGAAGGGAAACTAGCCCTGCCTTACTTCCATATTCAAGTAATCAGCACACCTGGACACAAAGAAGATTGCGTGTGCTACCATTTACCCGAGGAGAAGATAATCTTTACGGGTGACACATTGTTTCAAGAATCTATCGGACGTACCGACTTGCCCGGTGGCGATATGGGACAACTGATTCGATCGCTCAAGAAACTGGAAAGACTACCAGAAGAGACACAAGTATATCCTGGACATGGATATGCAACTACTATTGGACACGAGAAAAAGTATAATCCCTATCTTTAATTTTGAATTAAGCATGCAATATTCCGTGGTACGTTTGGCATATTCCTTTGCAGAGGAATGGGAACAAGACTTGCTGGAGCAAGCATTGTGCGATATAGGCTTTGAGGTGTTTGATGGAGAGAATGCCTATATCCAAACAACTGTATTGGAAGAGAACCTAGATGCATTGGAGGCATTGATTGCAGATACAGAGGGAGTTGAACTGCAGGGCATAGAGCCATGCGAAGACATTAATTGGAATGCTCAATGGGAAGCCGAGCATGAGATAGTGGAACTGCCGTTAGGAGTGCGTATCACCCCACATTGCGCCTTTGGTGCAGGACATCACGAGACAACTAGCATGATGATTGAAGCGCTGATTGAAGCACAAGAGAGCGGTTGGTTTGAGCAAGAGCGCTATGTGCTGGACATGGGTTGCGGCACAGGTGTACTGGGTATCATGGCTAAGAAATGCGGAGCTACCCATGTAGTGGCAGTGGACATCGATGATAAGAGTGTGGCGAATACAATAGAGAATGCTCAAGCAAATGAGGTGGAGTTGGATGTACGTTTGGGTAGTACCCCACCCGATGGCACTTACGATCTAATATTGGCGAATATACACCGCAACATATTAGTAGAACACATGCCCGCGTATGCTCAGAATCTAACAATGGGTGGTGAATTGTGGCTGAGCGGATTCTACGCCGAGGATATTCCGCACTTGCAGCAAGCAGCAGAATCCACAGGATTGCAACACATAGAAACAAAAGAACGCGGAGATTGGAGCTGGATGAAATGTACGAAAAAGTAGATATTTTTTAGAAAGACAACATAAACAACTTGCGCGGCAATCAACTTCCTGCCGCGCTCAAGGAAAGATTATGTCAAATACAATTTGCGCAATATCAACTCCATATGGTAGCGGAGGAATCGCGGTCATACGAGTAAGTGGCGAATCTGCTATCCCATTAGTAGATAGTTTGTTTCATGGACGTAAGTCACTTATGGAAGTAGCAGCTTACACGGTACATTATGGGGAGATTAGGCGTAGTTCAGGAGTTTGGAATACGGAGTCCGATAAAGAAGACATACTAGATCAAGTATTAGTCAGTGTCTTCCGTGCGCCTTATTCGTTCACGGGCGAGGATGTGGTGGAGATAGCGTGCCACGGTAGCATGTATATCCAGCAGACACTTTTGCAATGGCTCGTAGATGCAGGTTGTCAATTGGCAAAAGCAGGCGAGTTTACTCAGCGTGCGTTCCTCAACGGCAAGATGGACCTCACCGAAGCCGAAGCCGTAGCCGACCTGATTGCTGCACAAACGAAAGCCGAAAAAGACTTGGCACTCAGCCAATTGCGCGGTGGCATATCCAACGAGTTGGCTATGCTCAGAGAGCGACTGCTGACCTTCACATCGCTCGTGGAACTGGAGTTGGATTTCGCCGACCACGAGGAATTAGAGTTTGCTGACCGCAGCGAACTGTTTGCTCTCGCACAAGAGATAGATACCACCATCGGTAAGTTAGTCAGCTCATTCAAGACGGGCAATGCTATCAAGCAGGGTATCCCTGTAGCGATTATTGGAGCGCCCAATGTGGGCAAGTCCACGCTGCTCAATGCCCTTCTCGGCGAAGAGCGCGCTATTGTGAGTGATATTCAGGGAACCACGCGCGATACGGTAGAGGACACATTGGTATTGGACGGTATGTTGTTCCGCTTCATCGACACCGCAGGTTTGCGCCAAACAGATGACACGATAGAGAGTTTGGGTATTGAGCGCAGCCGTCAAGCAGCCCAAAAAGCAGCCGTACTCATCCACCTGCAAGATTCCACACAACCTATAGACATCTTGGCGGAATTAGATGATATAAACGAGAAAAAGATTATACAAGTATATAATAAGGTGGACCTTTTAGGCAAAGAGGCGATGAGGCAAGAAGGCGATGAGGCAAGGATATATCTCTCTGCCAAGAGTGGCAATGTAGAGGTGCTGAAGCAAGAGTTAATCACCTTTGCTCGCGAGCAATACGACACACGCAACGCAGTGACAATCAGCAACACACGCCATTATGAGGCATTGGTGCGCGCACAAGAAGCTATCCAACGTGTACAGGACGGATTGCAAATGCAGATCAGCGGTGAGTTCCTCAGTATGGACCTACAAGACTGCCTTTCTGCCCTCGGAGAAATCACTGGACAAATCACCTCGCAGGAGGTTTTGAACAATATCTTTGGTAAATTCTGTATCGGGAAATAGGTTAGAGGTTAAAGGAAAGGATATGAGAAAGAAGATAAATTTGATATTAGGTGCACTGATAGCCCTGTTGGGCGGGTGTAAGAGTCAAAAAGACATACCTGCACCAAGCGAAAGAATCATGGTGATGTACGGTCCGCCTGCGTATTTCCAGCAGCAAGTGCCACGACCACAGCAGCAGACACAACAGTTTGCCCCCACCTCGCAAGAAATCCCACAAGAAAACAACAAGGCAAATACCCCCATAGCCCAATAAATAGTTAATTGTACATCGTCAAATAGTAAATCAATATGATATTTTCCATGACTGGCTACGGCAAAGCAGAGTGCTTGGTAGCCAACAACAAGAAACTAGTCGTAGAAATCAAGAGTCTCAACTCTAAATCGCTGGATCTCAGTGTACGCATTGCCCCACAATTGCGTAGTAAGGAACTGGAGATTCGCACGCTCATTGCGCAACGCCTTGAGCGCGGTAAACTAGATTTGAGTATTTACTACCAAGACGCAGCGCAAGGCGAAGAGGCAAGCAATTTCGCTCCTATCAACCGCGAAGCGTTTGCCTACTACTACCGTGAACTCACTGCCCTACAAAGCGAATTGGGATGGGCTAACAACCAAGATATCATTGCGGCGATCATGCGCATGCCCGATGTCACGAAGGTGCAAGACTCTTGCGATGTGAGCGAGGAGGAATGGACTGTCGTGCTACAAACCATCGAAGAGGCGATTAAGCAGTTCAATGCCTTCCGCGAGCAAGAGGGTGCGTCGCTCTACCAGATGTTCTGCGAGAAACTGGATGCTATTGCTGCCCTGCTCACAGAGGTTGAACCTTACGAGCAAAGCCGCGTGGAGAAAATCAAAGCCCGCATTGAGGCGAATCTGGAGCAGTTGTCTGCTACTACGCAGCAAGCCATCGACCGCAACCGTTTGGAGCAAGAGATGATTTATTATATCGAGAAACTGGACATCAACGAGGAGAAAGTGCGTTTGACCAACCACCTGAAGTACTTCCGCGAAACCATGGGCGAGACTACGGGTGTGGGCAAAAAACTCGGTTTCATTGCACAAGAGATGGGACGTGAGATCAATACCCTCGGCAGCAAAAGCAACCAAAGCGAGATGCAGATTATCGTGGTGAAGATGAAAGATATCCTCGAACAAATCAAAGAGCAAGTGCTGAATGTGTTGTAAAGAATTTACAATTTAACGATTTACAATGTACAATTGATGTACAATTTTCTTATTTAGTTATTTACTATCGCCGTTTATGTTTCCAAGCATAGATGGCGATTTTTGTACACCATTTATCTAAAAAGTGCTGTTTATTAAGATTCCATCCCTTTTCCCTCTCTTATACCTTGCCTAAATCCACCGACCGACGAGCGGGAGACGACCGAGAGAACACCGACTCAACTCCCCGTGACCAAAAAGTGCTTTTTGTTAAGATTGCCCATTTTTATAAACTCTAAATAATAGGCGCAAAGCGCCGTCCACTAAACCAATAAATGGCGAAAAGTTTGCCATTTTTTTGCTCAATCCAAAATAATTTACTACCTT
>JAEIGA010017581.1_pt1 | contig 10895 bp, 4 predicted proteins | sample 9270691 | NCBI WGS metagenome assembly JAEIGA01 (sample SAMN17057246, study PRJNA624740) | gut metagenome | biome: biome; isolation source: fecal sample | host: Bos grunniens | place: China: Xizang | collected 2019 | reverse complement strand
GGTTGCTTTTTGCGGCTTTATTTGCTCACAAGAGGCGTAAGTGCGCGGTTTTTTAATTTTTTTTGAATTTTTTGTGTGTAGAAAATTCCGTTCATAATTTGTGCAACTTGCACAAAAAAGAAAACCCGTTTTTGTATGCGTAAGAAGCTTTGAAAACGGTTAAGAAAAGTAAATATAATTTACCTACAAGGCAAAATCGTGTGAATTTGCCTTGTATTTTTTATATTTTTAGGTAAATTGAACTTACTTTTCTGATTTTTTGGATTTGACGCGAAAAAACGCGAGCAAACTAAAGTTTACATTTTTGAAAAACAGCGCGAAATTTGTCACTTGCTCGGCGAAAAAATCTGATAACGGCTGAAAAAACGGCTATTGACAATTTTACCTAAATATGTTATAATGCATTATGCGATTTTACGCTATGGGGATAGTTATGCAATTTTTACGCGCTCCCCTGTGCTGCGCACGCAAAAGAAAATTGGAGGAAAACACAATGAGAAGAACTCTGTTCCAGAAAGCGCTCTGTCTTGTCCTTTCTGTAGCAACCTTGCTCGGAGCTTTTGCTATCGGCTCTTCCGCAAAGCCTTCGCCCGAAGGTAATGCCGGTTCTGCGCCTACGCTCTCCGAAATGCAAGCCGTTTCCGGTATCGGCTCGTATGCTGAGTATATCAGCGACTACGTCGGTAAGGTAAACGACCCGAACCACGGCACTATCGTCGTTTTTGACGCTGAGGCCGGCATTGACGGTGAGGTAAGCTACGAGGAGCACGACGGTCGCGTTGCAAACGTTGCCGGCTGGGAAAGCTGGAAAGGCTATAAGGACGGCTTTGCCGATCCTACCAAGGCGGGCAATGCTATTTACCTTTCCGCGCAAGGCTCGGTTAACTGGCAGTGCCAGATTTCCGTAGGTCAGGGCGGTTGGTACAAAATCGTATTCGAGTACTATTCCTGCGACAACGAGGAAAGCAGTACGAGCTCGATTGAGAGAAAGCTGCTCGTTAACGGCAAGGTGCCCTTCAGCGAGGCAAGCTCGCTCACCTTTGACAAGTTCTGGGCATACGACAACAAGGCTGAGGTTAAGGCAGAGGACAGCCTTCCCCGTCCCGACCTCAGATCTGACGGCACTTACTACGAGTACGTTACCACCGAGAGCGGATACTACAAGTACGTAGTTGAGGTTAAGTCCGGTGTTGCAAGAAACGTTGCCGTTTACACCCTTTCACAGGACATCAACGGAAACTCAATGGCTCCCGGCCTTGAGACAACTCCCCGTTGGAATACATACGCTTGTAAGGATTCCACAGGCTACTACGACGACAGCTTTGCGTTTTACTTCGTTCAGAGCCAGACCGTCGATATTACCCTCGAGGCAATCCGTGAGCCTATGGCTATAAAGTCTGTCACGCTCGTTCCTATGGAGAACCCCACCTCCGCTGACGGCGGTGAGCGCGTTTCGTACGACGAGTACAAGCAGCAGCACGCAGGCATGGCTGACAATTCCGCAAACGGTCAGATGGTTAAGATTGAGGCAGAGTTCCCGGACTTCGTTTCCGACTCGTCCGTAACACCCTCTAACGATAAGACCTCTTCTGCGACTTTCCCCTCGATTGCCAAGGCTCAGCTTTATAATATAATAGGAAAGAAGAGCTACAGCGCCGTAGGTCAGTGGGCTGCTTACAGCTTCAAGGTAACCGAGGACGGCTACTACAAGCTCGGTATGCGTTATAAGCAGGATGCCCTTCAGGGTATGTATATCTGCCGTGCGGTCAAGCTTACCGGCGGTGAGTACGGTGACGTTCCCGCAGTTCCGTTTGCAGAGGCTAACGACGTTCGCTTCAATTACAGTAAGGAATGGCAGTCCTCGTATCTCGGAAAGTATTACGCTGTTGAAGGTCAGGAGGAGCTTGCTTTCGAAGCATTCGACTTCTACTTCAAGGCAGGCGAGGAGTACACCGTATACCTTGAGTGCTCTCTCGGTTCTCTTCGTGAATACATTCAAGAGGTTGAGGGCATTCTTAACGCTGTCAACGAGGCATACCTTGAAATTATTCAGCTTACCGGTTCGAGCCCCGACCCCTACCGCAGCTACAATTTCCACCAGGTAATGCCCGGAGTTCTTACTCTTATTCTTGAGTCTGCTGAAAGACTTATGGAAATAAAGGAAGAGCTTGAGGCGCTTTGCCGTACTAACGGTTCTCACATAGCAACTCTTGAAACCGTTGCCGTAACCTTTAACAGAGCGGCATCGAATATGGGACATAACCTCGCTGCAAACCTTGAGAGTATGAAGAGCTATCTCGGTACTCTCGGTACTTGGGTAAGCAACTCCAAGAAGGGCTCGATGACCGTTGATAACATCGTTATAGCACCTTCGGCAGAAACCGAAGAGGCTCTTCCCGAATCCTCCGCAGGATTCTTTAGTTCTTTGTGGTTTGAATTTTCCTCTTTCATATATTCCTTCTTCACCGATTATGATCAGATGGGCCTTCAGGAAATTCCCGACGAGGATACGACTACCATAGACGTATGGCTCGATAAGGGACGTGACCAGTCGCAGATATGGCGTACTATGGTTGACGCGAAGGATACCGGATTTACCGACCAGACGGGTATTGCGGTAACGCTTAAGCTCGTTGCGGGCGGAACTCTTCTTCCCTCGATACTTTCGGGCAAAGGCCCCGACATCTATATGGAGCTTGACTCGGCTACGGTTATCAACTATGCAATCCGCGGCGCGATAGTAAGCGTAAACGGAACCGACCCGAATATGACGAAGGAAGAGCAGGCTGTGTTCTCGAGCTACTCGGTTGACGACGACCTTTATAAGAACTGCGTGAAAATAGGCGATACCTACGTTCTCAGCGGTAAATATAATAAGGAAACCGGTGAGTACGATATGAGCTCGACCAAAGAGGTCAGCGCAGATACGTTCATCTCGAAGCCCTACAAGGAGTCGCTTTACGACGTTGAGCCCGGTGAGGCGCTCGACGAGGACAAGAAGCTCTACGTTGATGCGGCGCTCAGAACCCTTCACCTCGGTATCATTGACAGCGAAACCGAAAAGCTCGTTGAATATGACTTCGGTATTCCTATGACGATGTCCTTCTCGATGCTCTTCTACCGTATGGACGCTCTTGCAAGCCTTGGCGAAACCATTCCCAAGACCTGGGAGGAGATGCTTTCCGTACTTCCCAAGCTTCAGACTAACAGTATGCAGATCGGTATTTCCTACGTTGCGGCACTCGACTTTATGATTTATCAGATGGGCGGAAGCCTTTGGAAGTACGAGGATATTCCCGAGTATGCAGGCTCGAAAATCAACTATGACGACGAGATATGTCTCGATGCGTTCTCTTACGTATGCCGTTGGTTCACCGACCACTCGTTCCCTGTAACCTACGATGCGGCAAACCGTTTCAGAACTGCTGAAATGCCTCTTCTTGTAGGAGATTACATAACCCTTTATAACCAGCTTATCGTATTTGCAACCGAAATTGACGGTCTTTGGGGCTTCTGTCCTCTTCCCGGTGTTGAAACCGAGGATGAAGACGGCAACGAGGTTATCAACTACGACTCTCTTGCAGCAGTTAAGGCAACCGTAATGCTTTCCAACTGCGACAACAAGCTTGCGGGCTGGAAATTTATGCAGTGGCAGACCGGTGCTGACGTTCAGGCAGAATACGGTAACCAGATGGTTGCTATTATCGGTCCTTCGGCTAAATACGAGGCGGCAAACATCAAGGCTATAAACGACCTTTCCTGGACCTCTAAGGAAAAGGAAGCTATCTTCGACCAGATTGATAATATGTCGTCCATAGTTAACTATCCCGGCTCTTACATCTTCGCAAGATATACCAAGTTCGCATTCCTTGATGCTGTTAACGACGGAGAAGATCCCGCATCCGCTCTTCAGGACTATATTCCCGCAATCAATATCGAGCTTACGAGAAAGCGCGAGGAATTTAATCTTAAGACCGGCGATCCTGTTAAATAAAGGAGAAATGATATGTCACAAGAACAGACACAGACGAAACGTCCTGTAAAACGTCACGAAGTGTCAAAGCTTAAATGGACATGGGAAGAAATGAAAAATAACAAGACGGCATACTTTATGGTAGCTCCGTTCTTCCTTCTTTTCATAGTATTCACCGTGCTTCCCGTTTTGCTTTCAATACTTCTCAGCTTTACGGACTTCAATATGCTTCAGATGCCCGGTTGGCAGGGTATGTCGAACTATACGCGTCTTTTCATGGAGGATGAAATATTCATTCAGGCAATCCAGAATACGCTTATATTCGCAGCTATCACCGGTCCTGTTTCCTACCTGCTCTCTCTCTTGATTGCGTGGTTCATAAACGAGCTTCCTCCCAAGATTCGTGCGGTAGTAACCCTTATATTCTATGCACCCTCCATTTCCGGTAACGTCTATCTTATTTGGAAAACCCTTTTCTCCTCGGACGCTTACGGATGGGCAAACGCAACTCTTATGGATCTTGGCTTCTTGACCGAGCCTATACTTTGGTTCGAGGATGCAAACTACGTTATGGGACTTTGTATCGTTGTCGCACTCTGGACGTCACTCGGTACGAGCTTCCTTTCGTTCATCGCGGGCTTCCAGACCATCGACCGTTCGATGTACGAGGCTGCTGCGGTTGACGGCATCAAGAACCGTTGGCAGGAGCTTTGGTTCATAACTCTTCCCACAATGCGTCCGCAGATGATGTTCGCGGCGGTCCTTTCGATAACCCAGTCGTTCGGCTTCGGTGCGGTAGTTGACGCGCTTTGCGGCTTCCCGTCGGTTGACTATGCGGCGCATACGATAATGCACCACTTGAATGACTACGGTAACCAGCGTTATGAGGTTGGATACGCTTCTGCAATAGCGGTTATACTCTTCATAATAATGTACTCGTCCAACGTCATTATCAAGAAGGCGCTCTCGAAGGTAGGTGAGTAAGCATGGCAAAGAAATATCAGAGATTAAGAACAAGAGGACACAGAGTCGTTCTCAACCGTTCCAAGGGCGGAGATGCCGGTATTACCATAATGCTTACTCTTCTCGGAGCCTTCATGGTACTTCCTATGTACTATGCGGTAATCCAGTCCTTGAAGCCCCTTGACGAGCTCTTTATGTTCCCCCCGAGATTTTACGTAATCAACCCCACCTTTGAGAACTTCTCGGACCTCTTCCTCCTTATGGGAGATTCGTGGGTACCCTTCTCGCGTTACATATTCAATACCGTATTTACCACAATTTGCGGTACTGTCGGTAACCTTATTACGGCTTCGATGGCGGCTTACGCGCTTTCAAAGCTTCGTTTCCCCGGAAGAAACGCGATATTCAAGCTTATAGTTGCATCGCTTATGTTCCACTCCACGGTTAACGCGGTTACGCACTTCATTATTCTTTCCGCGTTTGGTTGGATAGACACGTATCTTTCAATTATAGTTCCTTCCATGGCAACGACAATGGGACTTTACCTTATGAAGCAGTTCATGGAAACCTCAGTTCCCGATACCGTTCTTGAGTCTGCAAGACTTGACGGTGCGAGCGAGTTCCGTATTTTCCTTACGATTGCAATGCCTATGGTTAAGCCCGCTTGGCTTACTCTTATCATTGAGTGCTTTAAAGGTCTTTGGAATGCAGGTGCATCTGCATACATTCATTCCGAGGAGCTCAAGAGCTTCAACTACGCAATTCAGCAGATACTTACCGGTGGTATCGCACGTTCGGGCGCGGGCGCTGCGGCAACCGTCGTAATGATGCTTGTACCTATTTTGATATTCGTTTTGAACCAGAGCCAGATCATAGAAACGATGGGCTCGTCGGGTATGAAGGATTAAGGAGGAGAAGATGAAGAATAGATTTTTAAAAGTAATAATCTTCGCTCTTGCAGTAATACTGCTCTTCGGAACGGTTTCCTCCTTTGCGTTCACCCCCTATCAGACCTACACCTATTCGCAAGTGGGTATGCTTCTTGATTCTCCTATGGCTTATCAGCCTACGCAGGCAATTCCCTCTGCTGAAATAGGACTCACCGGAAGCACTATGTGTACCGATATGGTTTCCGATGCCGACGGATATATCTACTTGGTTGATAATCAGAACAAAAAGATTATAGTTCTTGACGAAAACTACAGTAAGATTAATGAAATTACCGAGTATAAGGACGAAAGAAAGGATGAGATTCTTACGTTCGAAAGCCCTAAAGGTGTTTTCGTAACCGATCCCGAAAAGGCTCAGCACGCTGACCTTAAGGACCAGAAATACATATACGTTGCCGATGCAGGTTCCGGAAGCTCAGCAGGACGTATCGTGGTATTCGACGAGAACCTTGAGTACGTAAGAACGATATTCAAGCCCGACAGCCGAGTTCTTGAGGACGGTGCATTTAAGCCTTCCGCACTCGCAGTCGATGTATACGGACGAATTTTCGTAGTATCCGGCGGATGCTACGAGGGTATTATAGCTCTTTCTCACGATGGCGATTTCAACGGCTTTATCGGTGCTCAGGCGGTAACATATACCATCTGGGAGATGATATTCAACCAGTTCAAAACGCACGAGGATTTTGAGGAAGAGGAGATGAAGAATCCCGATCCCTATAACAACATAACGGTTGACGACGAGGGCTTTATATACGTAACCATCGAGTTCACTGAAACCGCTCAGCTCAGCAAGCAACTTTCCGCGATAACAAGCAAGGACGCAACGAACTCTCCTGTCAAAAAGTTCAACTCTATGGGTGACCATATCCTTAAGCGTAACGGCTTCTTCGATCCCGGCGGAGACGTAACCGCATTCGATGAGGAGGAGCTTTCCACCATTACCGACGTTGCTCTCGGTGCTGAGGGCGCTTGGTCAATCCTTGACAAAAAGGATTCAACGGTTTATACCTACGATCAGAACGGACAGCTTCTTTACGCATTCGGCGGAGTAGGCGTCCAGGTTGGTAACTGTGCTCAGGTAGATGCAATGGCATACCACGCAGTTGACGTTCTTGATAAGAACGGTAACCGCGTAATCTACGACGAAGGCGGAAACGAGGTCGAAATAGATATTAACGGTAACGTTGTATTTTACGATGCGGACGGAAACGTTGTTGCTACCGATATAAACGGTGACGTTATCGGATATTCGTCCGAAATGGGAACTATAGTTGACTCAAACGGCAATGAAATTGAGTTTGAGAACGGAAAATCGGTTCTTAACTCATACGAAAACAAGAAGGAATACAGACTTCTCCTTCTTGACCTCAGAGCCCAAACGGGTTACCAAATAAACGTATATACTCCCACCTCTTACGCTGACGCTATAACCTACGCTCTTTATAATGAGAACCGCCACAACCACGCAGAAACAATCGACGCATGGCAGTCTGTTCTTACACAGAATAACAACTTTGACCTTGCATATATCGGTATAGGTAAGGCGTACTACTATCAGGGTGATTACTCCCGCGCTATGGAGTACCTTGCAGGTGCGTACGAAACCACCTATTATTCTCTTGCATACGCAGAGCTCCGTAAGGACATAATCGGCAAGTGGATGATTCCGATAATCGCTGCGGTTATCGTAGTTGTCGTGCTTCTTCTTAAGTTCCTCGGTTGGGCAAAGAAGAAGAATAAGGCGGCGTCTATACGTCCCGGCCCCAAGAAATACTGGGAGGAGCTTATCTTCGTATTCCACCTTATGTTCCACCCGTTCGACGGCTTCTGGGATCTTAAGCACGAGAAGCGCGGCTCCGTCCGTGCGGCATCGACGATACTCGGCTTGACGATAGTTGCGTTCTTCTATCAGTCGATAGGTCAGGGCTATATCTTCAACCCCAAGCCCACAGACGGTAATCTCATCGTTCAGCTGCTCTCAATAGCACTTCCCGTAATGCTTTGGGTAACTGCTAACTGGTGCTTGACAACCCTTTTCGAGGGCGAAGGAAGCTTCAAGGATATCTACGTTGCAACCTGTTATTCGCTTGCACCCCTTCCTATATTCATAACAATTTCAACGCTCCTTTCTAACGTGCTTACCGAGGCTGAGGCTATGATTCTCTCGCTTCTTGTCGGTATTGCGGTAGTTTGGATGGTTATGCTCGTGTTCTTCGGAATGCTCGTAACTCACGATTATTCTATGAACAAGAACATAGGCACAGTACTCGCAACAGTTCTTGCAGCAGCCGTTATCGTATTCGTTATCGTTCTGTTTGCAGGTCTCGTTACCAAAATGTATACGTTCGTTGACTCTATCGTAACAGAGATAACGAACAGAATGTGATAAGCAAGGAGGTATATAAAATGAAAATTAAAAGAATATTGTCATCCGTGCTTGTCGCTATTATGCTTTTCGGTGCTGTCGTTACGGTGATTCCTCCGGTTAAAGCCGATGCGGCTTACGCAAGCGTCGGCGGCGCTACTGGAACGCTTACACAAGAAGAAGTTGTAGATCTTGTCACGAACAAAGAAGTCGGTATAAGATATTACGCTTTTGAATCCGCACGTGCAATGTTTGAGCACGAGCTTGCCGAGGGCTACCTTGTAGGTGTTAAGCTTGCGGACGCTTATTCGCTTTACATTAACCGCTATACCGGTTACGTGTACTATATCAACGAGTTAACCGGAGACATTCTTACGAGTAACCCCTGGTATATAGACTCGAACGTTGACGATATTACCCGTGAGAAGCTTACAAGCCAGCTCGTCGTACACTTTATCGAAACGGCGTCTGCGACTTTGACACCGATAGAGTATACAAGCTCGAAGTACGCGGCGGCATACGCTCAGATTTCGGTTTCCCCGATTTATAACGGCTTCAGAGTTAACTACTCAATAGGCGATACCTCCGACCGTGTTCTGCTTCCTGCCGGAATGCTGGCTGAAAGCTTTGAGTCGAAGATAACTATCCCTATGATCAATTCGTTCCTTTCAATTCTAAAGAAGCACGAGTTCCTTGAAAAGTTCAATGAATATTCAAATAACGAGCTTCAAATTACTCCGGCAAAGAGGAAAAAATGGCTCGAAACCGTCGGTGAGGGATACGTCTTTGATGATACTCTCTTAAGATCTGAACTTTCAGACGGAACACTCTCTCCCTTGGATGCTGACGCTGTCACGGATTATCTGACCGCATGGAAGGATATTTATACCGCGGTTCTCAAAAAAGAATACGGTGTTAATTACAGCTCTGTCTTTCAGGATTACGATAAGATTTCCGATGCACAGAAGTCGGTAAATATGGTACTCACCAATATATACGACCTTCATGATCCCGTCGCAGTATCCGCATCGTTCTATAGTTTCAAAAGAAGTTACGATGCCGCTACCACTCCGGAAGGAAAGGAAAACTACGGAAGACGACTTCAGACCGAGGTTAAAAAGCTCAGTGCGATGTTTACCAACTTCCCGATAACCGGACACTGGGAAAAGGACGGCAAGGTTGTTAAGGTGTATGAGGAAGGCGCAGTTCCCGTAGCAGGCTCGGCTATCTATTCGCTTAAGGACAACAGTGTATCGGAGCCCTTTGAGAAGCTTTATGCAAATAAGGCGAAGAACTTCTCGAATATGATAAAGTCCTACGCTCCCGCATACACCACGACCGAAATGCTTTCCGATGAGAAGGAAGCCGGATGCGAGATGCCCATAACTCCCAAGGCTGTTTTCAAGGTTGCACTTGAATACACTCTTAACGAGAAGGACGGAACGCTTAAGATCGAGCTTCCCTCAAACTCTATTTCCTTTGACGAGAGTAAATACACTCTCAGCAAAATCAGCGTGCTCGATATGTTCGGCGCGGTAAGACGCGATTCGACAGAGGAAACCTACGCATTCTTCCCCGACGGAAGCGGTATGGTATCGAGATTTGCAGACTACACGTCAGTATCTCTCAACCGCCCCCTTTACGGAACTGATTACGCTTATTCCTCTCTTACCGCCGATTTCAATTACCTCGAGCAGGTAACCGTTCCCGTATTCGGAATGGTTTCGGGTGATTCGGGCTTCGTTGCTGTGATTGAAGAGGGCTCGGCTCTTGCAGAGATTAACGTATCGACCGCAAGATCCCATAGATTTGCAACCTCCTACATTACGGTGTCCCCTTATCCTCAGGATAGGTTCGAAATATCGAGCGATGCCGGTGTTGAAGGCGGCGCAACCTCGTATTCAAAGACCGCCGAAACAAAATACGACGGTTCTTACACGATGAACGTTTCTATGCTCACAAGCAATGCTGACGAGCAGGCAACGGTAGCGCTTTATAACACGACCAACTCGACCTCGTACGGTGCTTATGCAGCTTCCTACGTGGGTATGGCAAACCGTTACCGCGACTTCCTTATAGCGCGCGGTGACATATCCGCACTTGCAGAAACTGCGGGTGATCTTCCTCTCTACATTGAAGCTCTCGGCTCAATGGAGTATATAAAGAAGATCCTTTCGTTCCCCGTAAACTCATCTCTTGCTCTTACCGAGTTCTCCGACATCGTAACTATGTACGACGAGCTTTCGTCCTGCGTAGAAACGCTTATGGAGAAGGCTAAGCAGAAGGATGCCGATGCCGAAGCAACCGATGACCTTAACGAAAAGGTCAACTGCCAAGAGGAAGCAGAGGAGTACCGCCGTCTTGCAGGCGAGCTTGCAGGCTTCAGCGGAATTTCCAACATAAACTTCAAGCTTACGGGCTTTGCAAACAACGGTCTTTCCTATACCTATCCCGGCAAGCTTAAGTGGGAAAGAGTATGCGGCGGCAAATCGGGCTTCAGAGATCTTGTTGCAGCTGCAAACGATAAGAACTTCGGCGTTTATCCCGATTTCGACTTTATGTATATCGTTAATACCGAGATCTTCGACGGTGTAGGTGCTAACGGATACATTTCAAGACAGATAGATAACCGCTACGCTTC
>JAEIGA010017580.1_pt1 | contig 10896 bp, 7 predicted proteins | sample 9270691 | NCBI WGS metagenome assembly JAEIGA01 (sample SAMN17057246, study PRJNA624740) | gut metagenome | biome: biome; isolation source: fecal sample | host: Bos grunniens | place: China: Xizang | collected 2019 | reverse complement strand
GAGTCGTTGTTTGAAGTATAAACGATTTCAAGACCGCTTGATGCTGTAGCATCGAGAGTTACTGATTCGCCAATTTGGAGGTTTGCAATATCTTGATTCCAAGTAATAGTTTGGTCGAGTTTGCCGATGCTAAGAGTTTTTGTAACCTCAGTAGCAGCATTGTAGTTGTTGTTGCCAGCTTGAGATGCAGTGATTGTAGTCTCACCAATACCTGTAACAGTCAATACATTACCTGCGATAGTAGCCACTGCTTCGTTAGAAGAAGCGAATACTACAGCCTCACCAGAAGTAGCAGTAGCATTGAGTTCTATAGTATTGCCAATAGTAAGGTCGGCCGCAAATTCTTGTTCCCAAGTGATAGTTTGGTCGAGTTTGGCAATAGTGATAGTTTTTGAAACTGGAGTGGCAGGTTCGTAGTTAACATCTCCATCTTGATGAGCTGTGATAGTTACTTCACCAGCTCCAACAACGATAAGATTATTATTATCGATGCGAGCAATATTTTCGTCAGAAGAAGTATAAGAAATAGGGAGTTCAGACGATGCAGTTGCTTCAAGAGCGTATGTATTGCCTTGTGTTGGGTTGAGGGCAAGGAGGTCTTGTGACCAAGTAATTGATTGATAGTGTTTGATGATTTCTGCTACGATAGGTGTTTCGAAAGAATAGTTGCCACAAGTTACAACAAGAGTGTCGAGAATTGTGCCAATTTCTTTTGCATTTAGAGTAACGTTAATTTCTTCAGTGCCAAATTGACCACATTGGCAATCGATATAATTTTTATCAACAGAGAAGTTAGAGCCATTTTTAAGAGCAATAGTGATGATGTCGTTGAAGTTAGAGTAAGAAATACCTATAGATGTTGATGCAATAGAACCAATTTCGGCAGCAGCAAAAACAACGTTTTCTTTAGTAGCTTCGAGATAAGTAGCTTGAGTTACGAATATTTCAGATATTGAGCGGTCGAGGTTAGCTTCGAGTACGAAAGTAAGTGTTTGGGCTTTTTTGTCAATTTGAATATCTGAAAAACTTTTAACAGAAGATTCGTTTACATAGTTATTACCCAATTCGTCATAAACGCGTAATCCTTGACCTGTAGATGCTGCAGAACAAGTTGCAGAGAATGAGAGTTTGTCGCCTGGGGCAGTAAGATTGTGAGTTACTGTTATGGCATCCCAATTGAGAGCACCGCTTTTGCTCACTTTATCAGGAGCCGAGAGAGCATAGTTGGCACAAGCATTAGAATTGCGAACATAAACGTATTTTGATTCGTTTGTTGCGGCGTATGTTTCATCTCCCGCTTGAGTTGCATGAATATAAGTCGTACCTTCGCCAACGATTGTGAGTGTGTTGCCTTCGATTTTTACAACGTTTTCATTGTCGGAAGTATAGGTGATATTTAATCCAGAAGAAGCTGTAGCATCCAATGTTATTTGATTGCCACCAAGACGAAGATTATAGAAATCTTGATTCCAAGTAATAGTTTGGAGAGTTTTGCTTGTAGATTCAAATTCTTTAGTTGCAGTAGCACCAAAATATGTGTCAGATTCAGCCACAGTAGCAGTGATAGTGGCTTTACCTTCGGCGATAGGACGGAGTACGTTGCCTTCTACTGCAATGATTTCAGGGTTAGATGATTCGTATGTGATATTAGCATCGTAGAGGGCAGATGCTGGATTTTCGAGAGTTTCGCCAATACAAATTTGTTTGGTGTCTTTCCATGTGATTTTTTGTGCTTTTTTAGTACCAACACCTGTTAGAGTAACAGTTTCGGTGAATTGACCATCAGAGATTGTTATTGTAGCCGAGTGTTCGCCTGTCGTATTTGGATAAAAAGATACTTGTACGGCATAGTCTGATGTATTTACTTTTTTGAGTTTACCTTTGTCGGCAATTTTTGTTGTAGTGATACGGAATACATCAGGATTTGTATTGTTAGTGATTTTCAATTCGCCATTTGCATTATAGAAAGAATGAAATTCAATATTCATATTTTTGTTGCCACCATTGAATTCCACTTCACCAAAGTTGAGGGCTTTTGTTGAGAGAATGAGGTGGGGAGCGATAGTGAATTTCACATCGTGAACGTATTCATTAGAATTGCCTCCGCCAGTACATTTGAAGGCTATTTTACTATATTCAGTTGTATTGAAAGATTGTGAGCCAGATTTGCTATCTCCACTATAATTTGTTTCGTGAATTTTTTCAGTATCATCCCAATTGCCTGATTTTGTTGCATCAATAGCAATTTTAGCGGTACCCCACAAAATAAATCGAGTTGTTGTTATTTTAAAATCAACATTATTGCAAGGGTATCCTAATGTAATATCAAGATTGTTGCTTGATTCGTTGCTGATATTTATTTTTTCGTTTGCATTTGAATATACAGCATAATATGGGGCAGATGTTTCATTTACGATGTTTGCTGTGCGTTGTTGTGATTGCGCAGAAACAGAAAATGAAGAGATTACTGTAGTTAGTAAAATAAAAAGTTTAAGTAGATTTAAATTTTTCATAATTTATTGTTTTTTAATTAATATTCTTTGATTGTTCGACCTCTTCGAGGTCGTGGGGTGTGAGGGGGGGCTTTGTTTGCAGAGAGGTGAATATCCACCCCTCTCTTTCGACCCTGAAAGGGTCGAACCATTCCTAATGGAAACCCAAAATCGATGCAAAATTACAAAAAAAAGACCATTCAGCCCACCTTATATATAGGGGTTACAACTGAATGGCGTTATTATACAACTGAACTGCGTAATAATAAAAAAAGAGACGCAAAATATTGCTAAAAAAAAGAGACGCAAAATATTGCAAAAAAAGAGACGCAAAATATTGCTAAAAAAAGAGACGCAAAATATTGCGTCTCTACAAGTTATTCAAGGTTAGAATTTTCGGCGTAGTAGCTTGCGAAGGCTGCACCACGTGCGGTTTTGTGTTTGCCGTTAGAGGCATCGGCTACAGCTTGCCATTCAGCTTTTTTCTCAGGGTCTTTCATGTCGGTTGCTGCTTTTTTTGCGGCTGCCGTAAAACGCTCTTGTGCTGCAAGTTGATTTGCTGTAGGGTCTTTTTCAGTGTGTTCTACTTCCCAGGCGTGGATGTTGCCATAGCGTTTGCTGAATACTACTTTTTCTTTTTTGTTGAGTTTACCTGACATTCCGTCGATCATAGAAATTGCATCAATTTTCATAGTTGTTTGGTTTTTTAATGGTTAATGATTTTGTTTGTAGTGTCAAAAAATGTGAGCGCGCTTGTTTGTTTTTGACGATGCAAAGTTACAACTTCGCAGAGGGGGTGGTGGCGGTTTTTGGTGTTTTTGATGGTTTTTGTGTAAATTGTGTTGTTTTTTATCGTTTCAGGCGTTTTTTGGCGAGGTAGAAGAGTAAGATTATTGCGATAATTATACTTTCTACGGTGATGATTTTTTTGATAAAAGGGGGTGTTTTATACTCAATTTGGCGAGTTTCGGAGTGAAAATCGGTTTTTTCGGAGGTTTTTGTTTCTGAGTGTGGTAGCCAAAGTGTGTCGTGATGGTGGATTATGGTTTGTTGGAGGTTGCCGAGTGAGTCGAGCTGAAACGATAGGGTGTTGTTGTGTTCACAGAGCAGGTCGATTTGTGAGATATATACCTGTCCGAGCGAGTCGCACCGTAAAAGGGCATTGATTGTGGTGCTATCGGGAGGAATCAGGTGAGGCGTGAGTTGCTCGATGTGGATTGAATCACGGTGGTTAGTTATGTGGTTGGAGGTGTTTTTTTGTGTGGTGCAACTTATTAATGCACAACTTATAATATAGAACTTTTTTAATTTCGGTGTCATGATTTATAATTTTTTTGTGTTTTATTGGGTGCGACCTCTTCGAGGTCGGAAGATGGGAGGGGCGAGGTTCTGGACGCAGCGCGCTGCGTCCCTACTTAAATAACGATGTTTTCGGCAAGAGTGCGGGCGATGGCTTGGGCGAGTTGTTCGAAATTGGTAATGTAGCGTTTACCGTCTTCTGGATTGCTACAGAAGCATACTTCGAGTACGATGTTTTGGCAGTTGAGGTGAAGCATAGCCAGGCGGCCATGAGGTGTTTTGGTTTCGGACTTTATGCCACGAATGTTGGTTTGCAAGGCATGAGCTGTGGCGTTGAGGAGGCGCACTGCGATAGCGATTTCGTAGTCGGTAGCATCATTGGCGAGGATTACTTCTGTACCGTTGGCAGTGTGGTTTGAATGTGAGTTGAGGTGAATGTCGAGGCAGATGTCGGTGGGCGATGCGAGACGGTTGATGCGTTCGGTGAGTAGTCCGAGGCGTTCGTTATCGCGGTCGAGAAGTACGACGATGCCCCATTGTTCGGAGAGGATTTCGGCTATACGGTTGCGGAGGCGGATGGTTTCTGTGCCTTCGTCGATACGGCCGTAGTGGTTGATTACTGTGCCTATGGCACCGGTGTTTGGTCCTGTGTGACCTGCTGTAAGAATAATCATAAAATACAACATTTTTAGATGGTTAGTAATAGATTTTGTTTTTGGGGATGCAAAGTTACGACATCTAAAAATGTTGAATTTGGTTTTTGGTGGAATTAGGGGGATTTGGGGAAATAAGTTTGAATTAGGAGTTAGGAGTGGGGAGTGAGGGGGAAATAAAAAAAAGAGACGCAAAATATTGCGTCTCTACTATATAGTGGTGTGAAAACTAATTTTATTGTTTGCGGCGGATGATGAATGTGTATAATGCAGCGAGCATTACGACGAATGGTATTGCATCACCGATAGGTTGTTCGTAAGGATTTGTTGGCAATGTGCCATCTTCAGTTTTACCTGTGTTTTTATCGAACGAGATGTTTTGTTGGTCGCCTGTTTCGATTGTTATTTCATCGGCAGCCGAAGAGATAGGGCGACGACTAATTTGCTCAACCGACATAGGTGTGTTGTAACTAACGCGTGTAGCGGCATTTGAATTGTCAATCTTACGACCAGTATTTTGATTATTGTAGTTGTATTGATTATTATTCAAAGTAGCCGATTGTGGGCGATTTACGACAGCATCTTGGCCACCAAGTATTGATTGTTGACTACCAGCTTGGTTATAATGGTCATACGAACCATGTTTTACGTTGATATTGCGACGTTCGTTGCCAAAAGTATTATATTCCTCACGAAGCCCCTCTGTTCTCTTTTCATTGAACGGAGTAGTATTTGTGTTGAACTCTTTATTTTCTGTTGGATTTATGAGTTCAATTTGAGGTGTTGCATTAATGCCCAAAACACTAGCAAAAAGGATTGTGGCAACAATAAAGATTTTAGTTTTCATATTTTAGACTTTTAGAAGTAGAGACGCAATATATTGCGTCTCTACAAAGGTAGTGATATTTATTTAATTACGAATTTTGCGAAGTTATTAGCTTGGCGTACGATGTAAGTGCCCGCTGTGAGTGATACATTGATTGCAGTTGCATCAGCTTGTGCATTGTAAACCAATCGACCTATAGCATCAAAAATCATCACTTCTTCGCCAGCAATGAGATTTTCGATAGTGCAATTATCGGCATTACCAGATACAACCAACTGATTAGCTTCGGTTGCGAAAACGTCGGTAGTTACACCTGGTGCGAAGCTGAATGTAACGACAAAACGATTGTTGATTGAGCCAGATTCAGCAGTGAATGTATAATCGTCAGTTGTAAGTTCGGTAGTTGTATTTTCTACGGCGTCGAACAATGTTACTGATTTAGCAGTTGTATTGATACCATTGAGTGAGATAGTATATTCGCCTGTTGTGGCAACTTTACCGCCAAGTGTGATAGTTTGGTTTTGATTTTTGCGGTGGTTGAACGAGAGTTGATCTTCGCCATCGAATGTATAGAATTGATTTGCAATTTCTATGCCATCGATTGTTTGAGTGAAGTACATGAAGTCTTCGTTGATAGTATAGCCCTCTGTACCATCGGCATCCATCATGATAGTTGTTTTTTCGTCATTGAGCAAGAGTTCGTATATTTCCATCTCTTGTGCCACATCGGTAGTGCGACGAGGAGCTCGTGGAGCAACATCTGTTCCGTTGTAGTTGTGGAAAGTATAGTCGCCAGCATATTGCATGAAGAATGCAGAGTATGGTTTGAGGTAAGCGATATTGCTTTGATAGTTGCTCTCAGACATGTTGAATTGGTATTGGTAAGAGTAGCCGTCAGCAGTAGGAATACAGATGTAAGCCACTTTGCCACCGAAGTTCAAACCACGAGGAGTGTTGTAGAGACTAGTACCTACTAAGTGTAGGTTGCTATGTTTAGAATCTATGCTACTTGTGTAGTTGTCGTTATGGCCAAAACCGATACGAGTGTAAGTGTCGATGATTTGGTTTGGTGTAGAAGTGATAGTAACGGTGAATGGAGCAGTCAATCCATCAGGGTTAATACCGAGGATATAACCTTTGCCAGCTTCAAGCACATTGATGCGAGTGTCAATCCAAGTGTTTTCACTTCCTTCAGCAGCTGCTTCTGTGTCGTAGTACTTCAATAGATAATCGCCACCACGATAGTCTCCATCATTAAAATAATAAGCATGAGAAAGCTGGTTGCCGTTAGCATCTTTGATAACGATGTTTGCGCGATAAGGAGACGAAATCCAAATCCAATTTTCTACATCTGCAGCTGTATATGTCTTCGTGCGTACAACCTCTTTGAAAAAACCATAACCATTGTTTTCAATCACATTGCCGTCATTGTCGATTCTACCATTGTTAGATATTTCTACAAGGGTAAGTTTATATGTGTTTGCATTAGGTTCTATGAGTTCATTGTTTCTGAAGTGGTAAGATGTATAATCGTATGTTATAATATATTCTTTACCATTTTTTAAAGATGTTGTATTATTGAATTGATTGCCTGATTGATTAAAAGCAACGTATCTAAGGTTTGATGCTTCGTTCCAAAAACTTTCCCACGAGTAGGTATAACATTTATCGTAACCCAAAACATTATTTTCTATTTTAACATTTGTTTTGAAAGAAGTTAATAATTCGAGATTAGCTCTACTCTCAATTTCTGAGTTGATGTATAATTTTGAAGAGTATGTATTATTATTAGCCACAGATAAGGTATATGTACCAGAACTTAATTCGAGTTTATAATACTTATCAACCGAAGGTTCTGCAATAACATCAAAGTTATCACCAACAGAAAACATCAAGTCGCCAGTACCACCATAAATTTTCCACGCTTTTTTATATATTGTACCCTCAATTGATTCAAGTTTATAACTTGATGATAGCACTACAACATCAGGAGCATTTGCATCTTCTGCAACAATAAAAACACTTTGTGCACTGATATTTAGCGCAAAAAAGGCAATAATTAATGTGTAAAATAACTTTTTCATATTTATTGATTTAATAGTTACAAATGTGGCGTTTGTTGATTTTCAGCACTTTAGATGATACTGAACGAGTACTTATTGGGGTATAATAAGCACATAATACATTGAACCGCAAATATATAACATTATTTTGATATAGCAAAATGTTTTTTGTCTTTTTTGACAAAGATTTTTTTGTATATTTATTTTTGTGGACGCTCGAGCCGAGCGTCCCTACAGTCGAGAGAGGAGATTTTGGGGTTGTGATGTGTTTTGTGGGTTATTCAATTTCTATTACAAATGTGCGACAGAGGTATTCTACGCCTGCGGGGTTGATGATTTTGGCTTTAGGGGCATTGCCTAAGCGTTCGAGTTCTGCCTCGTGTTTCGAGATCCAACGTTTGAATGTGGTGGTTGATACACCAGCTGCGCGAGCTAACTCGCATTTGTACATTGCTTTCATAAGAGGGTAGAGGTTAGGGAATAAGGAATAAGGAGTAAGGAATAGGGTTAATCAATTCTTTTTTGTTTATTATTTTTAGTTTCGTTATTGTTTTTAATTCGACCGCAAAGTTAAACAAAAAGTTTCGCTTGTGCAAATTTTTTGGAGTGAGATTTTGAAAAATTATGCGATAGGGGTTGAGAGAGCTTTCAGGGTCGTGGGGGGAGGGGGTATGTTCGTTTATCTGCAGGTGCCCTCCTTCGTCGGGTACCCGCAGTTACTCACATTGGACGTTTTCAACGTCCGTCTTATTTCTATATATTACGATTTACTATCGGGTAGCTGTGGTTAATGTTTTATTGGATAATAAATAAAAACAATATAAAAAAAGACGCAAAACTAAATTGTTTGCGCCTTTTTATATCATAGAATAAAGGTTTAGAGATTAGAGTTTCTTACTCTTTACTCCTTATTCCTCTCCTGTTTTAGGGGAGGTCCCCGAAGGGGGGAGGGGTTAACTCCTCACACCTCATTATTTAAGAAGTACTTTATTTGTAGTTCCGTTGTGGAGGATGAGGTAGTTGCCTGTAGTGAGTGATGGGAGGGTGATTGTTTCGCTGTCTGCGATAGTAGCGAATACTAATTGTCCCATTGCGTTATATACTACAACTGCTTCGCCAGTAGTAAGACCGCTCACTGTGCAAGCGTTAGCCGAACCGTATGCGATGAGTTGGTTAGCTGTAGAGTTGTAACAATCAACTGTAGTGTTACCTGCTTTTTGTGCACCGAATACCACTATGAAGCGACCATCGAGTGAGCCAACTTCGGCGTTGAAAGTATAATCGCCAGCAAGAAGCTCAATAGTTTCACCAGTAACGTTATCAACGAGAGTAACCGATTCCACGTTAGCGTTGTAACCTTTGAGTGAGATAGTTTGTTCGCCAGCAGTAGCCACGTAGCCACCGAGATTGATAGATTGAGCTTCAGTAGCGCGGTGGTTGAAAGCGAGAGCATCAGAGCCATCGAACGAGTAGATCAAATCGCTGTGGTTGCTTGCGTTCATTTCGAGGAAGTCTTCGCCAGCAGTGTAGCCTTCAGAGCCTTCGGCATTGAGGATAACTACGGTGTGAGCCTCGTTCATATTGATAAGGTAGATTTGTTCTTGTTGTTGAGCTTTAGCGCGAGCCATAGGAGCGAGAGCGGCTGATTGTGCGTTAGGTGCAGTAGCACTATATGGACCACCATATTGTACGAAGAATGCAGTGAAAGGAGCGAAAGAGTTAGTTCCGAGTTTTTCTGTAAATAGTTCGTTTCCTGAACTTATGTATTTATATTCATAAGTATCTTCACCTTTATCATTTTTTGCAGGCATAGCCACATAGTTGATATTAGAGAGTGAACCTTGGTGGTAAAGACCAGTACCGATGATATACCAGTTAGCATTTTGAGCATCGCCACCAGTGCTTGTCAAGGTATTGTTTGCAGAACCATTAACAGCGTTTGTTGTAGTTGCAGAAGGGAAGTTAACAGTAACGCCATTTGCTGGGAATAGAGTGTTTTCGTCTGTGTAGAAGCCAATTACATAACCTTGGTTGGCTGTGAGTGTAGTAAGTCCTTGTTCGGTTGCATTCTTCCAACCACCTTTACCTGTGGTAGCACGCTCTTTTGCATCGTAGTAAGTGATAACGAGATCTTTGGCTCCATTGCCAGTTGAAGTAGTTATTTCATTAATATCTACTTTAAATGGCAACGAAATCCAATACCATTTATCGCTTGGCATAGAGAGTTGGTATGTGAGTTTGCCGTAAGTGCCAAAATCTAATTCTGATGGGTCAGAGAAAGTTCTGTCTTTACGACTGAAAGTAGCAGTATAAGATTGATTTGATGTAATATTTGTGATTGTACGAGGGTTGTCTGTATTGCTGTCGTTCCATTTTACGAATTCATAACCATCATTTGGAATTGCTTCGATAGTAGCATCTGTTCCGTGATTATATGTACCACTACCATCAACTGTACCATTTTCGCCAGGGGTTACTGTAATATCGTATGCGAGTTTAACTGAAATCTTAAGATTAAAAGAAAGTTTTATTGTTACATGCGCATCGTTTTTAAGTTCAATCTTAACATTACCAGTGCCTGTGTTGTCTACGTTACTTGAGTTATTGTCGTATTTTTCGCTGCCTATGGACCAATCCCAATTTCCTCTTGTAATTTTAAATTCATGAGATCCTTTACTAATAACATTAGGAAAAGTAAATTGAAAACAATCGCTCTCTTTTGTCATTTCCTTTTCATTTCCTTTCCATTCGCTATCTCCCATAAGGCTTTTTGTGCCAGTAATGTAATGAGTAAAGTCAGGGTATATTACCGATACACTTTTTTTGCTTGAATCCCATATAAAAATATATTCACCTTTACTTTGAGTTTTTATTTTTGCATTATCCTCATTTGTTGCAAATATCCAATCAGTATTGTATTGGTTAGTCATGGTTCCATTATTTCCGTACCAATAATTACCATCGTTAATTTTAAACTCATACGTTTGATTTGCATTTAGTGTTATTTTCGCTATCCCACTACTTGAAAATTGGTTTCCTGTTCCCCAATTATTGAATGAACCTTTTAAATAAGCAGTGGCATTTATTGTCACAACAGACATCAATGTTATAAGAAAAAGTGTAAGTTTTTTCATTGTTTTATTTTGTTAAGTTGTTAATACTAAGGGTTGTGATTTATTTATAATAAGGGTAAAATAAATCGGGTGCAAAGTTACAACTTTTTTTAAAAATATGCAAGAGGTGTTTTTTTGTTCTTTACGTCTTGTGTTTAACCCACTTTTATTACCCTTATCCGTTCCCTGTTCCTTGTAATTAACCCCCTCGGCTTTCAGCCATTGCCTTTGGCGACTTCCTTGTCGCTCGGCATAGCTCAAGCGAGCTTGGCTCTGCTCTCACTTCTGCGTCAGTTCCTCCTAAGACAGGGGGGAGAATATTGCGCCTCGTATTCCTCCCCTGTTTTAGGGGAGGTCCGCAAAGCGGGGAGGGGTTAAATATAAGAAACAGGGAATAAGGAAGAGGAAAAAAATAAAATATTTTATCGAGTTTCAAACTAAAATAACTAT
>JAEIGA010017579.1_pt1 | contig 10896 bp, 9 predicted proteins | sample 9270691 | NCBI WGS metagenome assembly JAEIGA01 (sample SAMN17057246, study PRJNA624740) | gut metagenome | biome: biome; isolation source: fecal sample | host: Bos grunniens | place: China: Xizang | collected 2019 | reverse complement strand
CCGTTCATTGTAGCTGTTGGTAATTTAGCACATGCATAGTTGTCGCCGAATAATGCGATTGCAGATTCTTTGTCCCATGTACCAGATACAACTGCTGCTGCGTTTGTTGCTGTACCTACTGAACCACCATCAACGAATGCTGGAGATTTACTCATTTCGATCATAGCTTTAGCTGCTGCTAAACCATTTTCTGAACCATATGTACAGTTAACACCTACGAAAGCACCTGTTTCATCTGTTTCATATGTACATTCAGCACCTGCTGCGAAGAAGAATGCTGCATTGTACCATGCAGAAGATACGTTAAAGTTGAATGTTTTACCAGCTGCTTCACACTGTTCAAGAATTGCATCAAGTGAAGATACATCTGTGATTACAGATGAATCATAGTATACAAAGTATCCGTTATCAGATGTAAGTGGGAATGCATATGTTAAATCGCCAACCATAGCTGCGCCTACTGAACCAGCGTCATTGTTTTCTGCGATTTCTGTTACATATTCATCTGAAATTGGTGTAAGAGCACCAGCTGCTACTAAACGAGCAAGCTGATCCTGTGCGAAACCATAGATATCAGCACCACCCTGAACGTCTGTAATCATGTTACCAGCTGCATCGCCTTCGCCTACAGCTTCAACTGTTACTTTTACATTTGCCATTTCTGGATTAGCTTCTTTCCAAGCTTCAATCTGTTCTTCTGTAAATGCTACTACGTTGTCAGCTACCCAAACTTTGATTTCAACATTGTCGAAGTTTAATTCTTCTTTAGCCTGAGTGTCTTTTGTTTCTCCGCCGCCGCAACCAACGAGCATTGTTAAGCCCATAGCTGCTACGAGGAGTAATGATAATACTTTCTTTTTCATTTCTTTCCTCTCCTTTATTTTAATAAAAAGTATTTATATAAAATATCCTGCGCCGGATATTCCATACCGTAAGTTTATCATGTACTAATTATACTACTCTCTCATCAAAATAGCAAGCGCAAACGGTTGCTCACTTGTTCACTTTGTTAATTTTTACCAAAACTAAAGTGGTGCATTCGAGAATAGTCAAGATTCCCTTGTGTGTTCTGCACTATTTTCGAAACTTTTTTCGCTTTTTTTCGTACCTGATATGATTATTTTAGTAATTTCTACTTCATTTGTCAACGGCTTGGCGTGTATACATTCTTTTTCGGAAGTTTTCACTTTTTCACTCTGCTCTTTTTGTACATTTTGCCAATGCTTTTTAGGATTTTTTTCGAAAATTTTAGTTTGTATTATTGAATAGTTTCGAAAACTTTTTTATAATGAAGAAAAGACGATTTTTTCGAACACAAAAGGGGAATATTTATGGCTACAATTAAAGATATTGCAAACCGACTTGGCATCTCTATCAGCACTGTTTCAAAAGGATTAAATGGCGCAAGTGATATTAGTGAAGAACTCAGACAAACCGTACTCGATACTGCAGTAGAAATGGGCTATAGCACGAAACGTTCAAAAAAAGAAGAGTTTCGTAAGCTCTGTCTCTTTGTTACAAACATGGAATACGAAACGCTTGACACCTTTGGGTATGACATTGTACTCGGTTTCAAACAAAATGCATTCCAACACAAATGGGATGTTACCGTTGTAGAAATCACCCCCGAATTCCAGGAAGAACAAAAATATGACACCTACCTTCTACAGCATGGTTATTGTGGAGCATTCATTTTAGGACTTGCTCTCCACAACCCTTGGATGGAACAGATGAAAACCACTACTATGCCTACCGTTTTGTTTGACAACTATATAGATGGAAACCCAAATGTAGGCTATCTCGGCACGGATAGTTTCGAAGGTATTCATATGGCGGTAGAACATCTAACAAACTTAGGGCATAAAAAAATTGCATTCTTAAATGGTTCCATCGGCTCTCTTGTATCAGCAGAACGTCAGGAAGCATTCGAAAATGCAATCCAGGAATACAACATTGATTGTAACGAAAACATGATGGCCCGTGGCTACTTCGTCGCAGATAGCGCAAAACACCATGTACCAACTTTCTTAAAAGAAGGTACCACCGCCATCGTATGTGCAAATGACCTTTTGGCACAGGGCGCAATTACCAGCTGTAAAGAACAAGGTCTTCGTGTACCAGAAGATGTCAGCATCATCGGATTTGACAACATCCCAATCGCTGCTACCACTGAACCACCTTTGACCACAATCTCACAGCAGAGAAATGAGTTAGGTCGATGCGCTTATACCATTTTAAATTCGTTAATCAACCATGTATGTATCAGCAAGACTTTACTAAGACCACAGCTTGTAGAACGTGAATCTACCACGATGGTTAGAAAATAAGACAACAAAAAAGAGAAGCGTTGAATCAACGCTTCTCTTTTTTATGAATGCCGGCGACCGGAATCGAACCGGTACCGTATTGCTACGACAGGATTTTAAGTCCTGCGCGTCTGCCAGTTCCGCCACGCCGGCATTTGTAAGCCTCACCCACAGCGCAAAGCATGTGAACAAAACTTAATGGGCGGAGGTGGATTCGAACCACCGAAGCAATTTGCAGCAGATTTACAGTCTGTCCCCTTTGGCCACTCGGGAATCCACCCATTTATCTGTCAAAATTTCTCCTGACAAGGATAGAGTATAGCATATCCCCCACCATTTCACAAGTATATTTTACAAAAAATACTCTTTAATGACGTTCTCTACCGTTTCTGCCGTTAACGGTCTTTCTCTCGTCTCATAGGTGGTAATTAGTTCATCACCAGGAACAATACCATTTGCTATATACATCTGAATTTTTCCACCAGTATTTCTAGCATATTTTTCATCATCCATTTTGCCAAAATGCTCCCAGTAATATTCCTTTCCCGATCGTGGATGCCGCAAGGTAAAATCTGGATAAAATGTTGCATCACCTAATTTTAATGCACTCTCATATCGAAACGGAATACGGTTTCTTGTTAATGCCATTTCAATCATTGCTTCTGATTTTGAACGAACTCTTTTTCCAGTAGCTGTTTTCTGTATTAAGTTTTCTGTGTATTTCTGATTCTTTTCATATGGGGAATTCATCCACTCCCGAAGTTCTTTAGAAAGAGGTTCGAAATATGGATTAAGAAGTTTTTGATACTCAGACATCTCCGTGAGCATTTTCTCTGACTCACTTGGTTTATGATGTCTTAAGTAATATTCGAGCGCTTTTCTTTCATGAATTAACTCTTCACGCAAAAGCGTTAGATACTTTTTCGCAGCCAAAATTTCAGCAAATTTACGATCATGTTTTGGAATATAAATCTTTCGACCATCTATATCATGATACCATTTATATCGTTTTTCATTTTTCTTACAAATCAATTTGCCATCCGGAAATTCTTTCAACCGCGATTCAATAGATTGAATTTGTTCATCTAGCAACTTGCTTTCCGAACACATGCGATGATAAATCGTGTTAAATGCCTCCTTTTCTTTTTATTTTATCTGTTTTTGCTTTGTTCAATTTAAACATATCTTAAATAGAAAGTAAAGTGTTTCAGCTATTTGGGACCTATATCATAAAACTTCTTTTTGGGGTCCTTCTGTAGCTAAAAACAGACCACTTTTTAACACAATTGGGACCCATAATAAAAAATTATTCAAAAATACCCCGACTTTCAGAGAAAGCGGGGTATTTTTCGACTTTTATTTCATATAGGTCCCAGCAAATCAAGAAATAAGCCAGTAGCCCAAAAGGACCAACACCTATTTTTGGACAGTAAAAAAGACAGCCAATCGATCTGCTGTCTTTTTAGGAGAAGGTATTTTTACTATGGGGTTAGTAAAAACTATATATAATGTATTGGGGGGTTTTTACATGGATTATAATAGCACCAATCCCACAGAAAGTGTGCACAAACTTAACAAAAGATTGCAAGTTTTTTTGTGCACTTTTTCAACTCCCAATCTTATTATTAACTTTTTTGCGCAAAATATGCATAAAAAAACCGGATTTTTATAATCCGGTTTTGTTTTCGTATATTTTCGAAACAATATTATGCCTGATCTTCAAGCGCATTTTCTTCAAAAAGCGCTTCGAATTCTTCTTTTGTGATCTTTTCTTTCTCTAAAAGAAGGTCTGCACAGCGTTCTAACACATCTTTTTTCTCTAAAATGATACGTTTTGCTTCTGCATATGCTTCATCAATAATACTTTTTACTTCATTATCTATAGTAGCAGCTACACCTTCGCTATAACTTCTAGTATGCGCGAGGTCACGACCAATGAATACCTCATCATCGTCATTTGTGTAGCAAACAAGTCCTACGTTCTCAGACATGCCATACTTAGTTACCATGTCACGTGCAGTTCTTGTGCACTGCTTGATATCCTGGGATGCACCGGTGGTGACATCATCAAAGATAAGTTCTTCCGCTACACGTCCACCCAGACCAACAATAATCTGCTGCATCATACGACCTTTTGAATTAAACATTTCATCCTTTTCAGGAAGAGGCATCGTATAACCTGCCGCACCAGTTCCAGTAGGAATAATCGATACGGTATATACAGGCCCTACATCAGGCAACAGGTGGAACAATATTGCATGTCCTGCTTCATGATATGCTGTGATACGTTTTTCTTTATCAGAAATTACTTTGCTCTTCTTTTCTGCTCCGATACCCACTTTCACAAATGATTTGCGGATATCTTCCTGTGTAATATATGCACGACTTTCACGAGCAGTCAGAATGGCTGCTTCATTTAATAAGTTTTCCAAATCTGCACCTGTAAAACCTGCTGTCGTCTGCGCAATTTGTTTTAAATCTACATCATCACCAAGTGATTTGTTTTTTGCATGAACATTTAAAATCTGTTCACGACCAGCTACATCCGGTCTGCCTACCACAATCTTTCTATCAAAACGTCCTGGACGCATGATTGCTGGATCCAAGATATCTACACGGTTTGTAGCAGCCATTACAATAATGCCTTCGTTTACGCCAAAACCATCCATCTCTACAAGCATCTGGTTCAAGGTCTGTTCACGTTCATCGTGGCCACCACCCATACCTGTACCACGACGTCTGGCTACTGCATCAATTTCATCAATAAATACTATACATGGTGCATTTTTCTTTGCATCTTCAAATAAATCTCTTACACGAGATGCACCGACACCTACAAACATTTCTACGAAGTCCGAACCAGAAATGCTAAAGAATGGCACACCAGCTTCTCCGGCAACTGCTTTCGCCAATAATGTTTTACCAGTTCCTGGAGGTCCTACCAAAAGAACACCCTTTGGAATACGAGCACCAAGGTCTGTATATTTCTTTGGCGCGCGAAGAAAATCTACGATTTCTTCTAATTCTTCTTTTTCCTCATGAAGCCCTGCTACATCTGCAAATGTTACTTTTTTATCTGCATCTGTAGATAATTTTGCACGGCTCTTTCCGAAATTCATCATTTTACTGCTTCCGCCCTGAGAAGCTGTATTGTGACTGTTCATAATCATAAACAGTAAAAAGAAGGCGCCAAATATCAATAGCAATGGCAACACATAGTCAACCCAACTATCCTGTGGAACATCTACGCAATAAAAGTTGCCAAACTGATACCACTCCATCAAATCCTGCATTTCGTTTACATCGGAAGTGTACATCGTCTTAGTAACATCACCTTCTAATATGATGGTGAGTGTACCTGTAGGCACCTGCTCATTCTGGCTAATCTTTACCGCTTCTACGATACCCTGCTGCAACGCAACTTCGAACTCTGCCTTTGTAATATTAGTAGGCTTTCCCTGATCCTGCATGATGATTCCAAAGAATAAAAATCCAATGATAAGCGCAGCATACAGCGACCACCAATTTATACCTTTTTTCTTGTTTTTTGTATTCAAACTTTTTTCTCCTTACTACTCTTCCACAAATCCAATATAAGGAAGATTACGATATTTCTGATCCCAGTCTAAACCATATCCTACGACAAATTTATCTGGTATTACAAATCCTGTATAATCCACTTCTACATCCTTTACAACTCTTCTGTCTGGTTTATCCAAAAGTGTGCAAAGTGTGAGTGTCTTTGGATTTCTGCTCTTGAATAACTGAATCAATCTGCTGAGTGTATTTCCAGAATCGATGATATCTTCTACGATAATTACATTTTCTCCTTCAATAGAACCTGACAAATCCTGTTTTACATTGATAACGCCTGATGATACAGTCTGTGCACCATAGCTAGACACAGTCATAAAGTCAATGGTCATAGGAAGATCTATTTTCTTTGCCAATTCTGTTGTGAAGAAAATAGAACCTCTCAATATACATACCAAATATACGGATTCGCCTTTAAAGCGTTCTGTAATTTCTGCACCGATTTCTGCAACACGTTTTTGAACCTCTTCTTCAGTTATATGAACTTTAATATTCGCTCCATTTTCTGCATACATATTATGCTCCTCCTACGTACTTTAATTCAATTACCGTCTTTGTATCTTCTGTCACTTTTATGTGCTCACTAATACGCCCGCCTATCAGCCACAGCACCGTATGCCCCTGTGCTAAAAGCCACATTCTTTCTCTTTCAGACGATGGTATTTTTTCATCAATAAAATATTGTTTTAGTTTCTTATGGTGTCCCAAAACATCACTGATAAAATAATCTCCACTTTGACGCATTCGTATACAAAAACCTTGTCTTATCTTATCATAATCTAGCCATTTCGTATATGGTTTTTGTGGAATTTGGGCACTTTGCCCTTCCAAAGAAAAGATATTTATCGCAAGAACCTCTCCTTGATTTCCGAAGGGAATTTCCACCGTTTTTTTCTCCGAAAATATTTCTTCTAGTTTCTTGTCGGAAACAAAAATCTCAGCCACGCTTTCCTTTTCTTCTTCTATAAAAATACGCATCCTATCATATTCTTTTTTAGCCACAATTCCATATGGCAAATGCGCCTCTTTACCAGACTGATTTTCACAAAGTGATAAAACATCTTTTACATGCACTGCAGAAATGTCTTTTTTTACTCCTGCCACTTTTGCAATCGCCTGGTAAATTATCTCCTGCTGCAACACCGGATGCAAGGCCATAAGCTCCTTAATATCCAGGCACAAATCTTTATCATACTTCGCTACCCTGTCCCAGTGCACCTTTACTTCTTTTTCCAAGAAATCTTTTAGAAGTGAAAGCTGACTGGAAGACTGATAAATATGCGATACTGCTTGCGAATTTACTTCATTTAATTTTGGAATCACTTCATGGCGGATAAAGTTTCTTTGATACTCGACCTCTCCATTCGTACTGTCTGTACAATACTTCTGTCCTGACTGTTCCAAAAACGCTTCTATCTCACTTCTGCCAAACGAAAGCAATGGACGAATATACACTACTCCATTTTCATCTGTACGCACAGGTTGCATTCCGCATAATCCAGCAAGAGAACTACCACGCACCATTTGAAACAAAACAGTCTCCGCATTGTCATCCATATGATGCGCCAATGCCACCTTCCCATTTCTTTCCTGTGCGAGTTTGGCAAATACTTCGTAGCGTAAAATACGCGCCGCTTCTTCCGTTCCCACCTTTTTCTCTTCACAATAAGCAGGTACATCCACCGATACTTCATGACATGGCACTTGCAAATCTTCACATAATTTCTTTACAAATGTAGCATCTGCTACACTTTCCTTTCCGCGAATACCATGTTCGACATGAATCACTTCCAGGGCGTATTCCATCTGCTCTTTTAAACCATGCAAGAGCAAAAGCAAAGCAACAGAATCCGCTCCTCCGGACACACCTACCAAGATGCAATCCCCTTTGGATACCATATTCAATTCGATTAGTTTCTTCTGTACTTTTTGATACATTATTTCTCCCAAATTCCTGTTACAAGCACTGTCATATCATCCATGGCATATCTACCTGTACGAAGTAGCACTTGTTCTAATATGGTCTCCGCCAAAACACCTGCGTTATCCGTGTTTGCCATAGCTATGATGTCTGCTAGCGTTTCTTTTGGATTTCTCACATGAAGATATTCTATCACACCATCTGTAATCATTACAAGGAATTCGCCATCATGCAGTTGTTTTTTTATGCTTTCTACTTCCATGCGTGCATCCGCCCCCGCAGGCAGACTTCCGTCCTCAATACACTCCACCGAATCCTTTCTCTTGATAAAAGTAACGGCGCCACCGATCTTGATCAATTCCATCTCCCCCGTGTACAAGTCTACCGCCGCATAGTCTAATGTAGAAAATGAATTCTCTTCCCCTTGCAATACCATTGCAGAGTTCATGAGCTTGATGGCAGTTTCCTTACGAAAACCTGCTTCAATAAATTTCTGGAGCAAATCCACTACCATTTCACTTTCCTGGTTTGCCCTGCTGCCAGACCCCATTCCATCCGATAAGCAGATATGATATTGTCCATCATCCATAGCAAAAAAAGAAAAACTATCCCCACTAATCAAAGATCCATTTTTCTTTTCAGTGGCAATCCCCTGCAATCCATAAAATAAAGTATCTTCGTATAGCGTCATAAGTGTAGGCTCTTGCGTCAGAATCGTTTTTGCATCTTTTCCCGTACGCATCGGTTTTTTCACCGCACTTTCTACTGCAGCCAAATATTGCTTCACCGGAATCCCACCATTCCACTTGCTAGATACATACCCCTCTACACAAAGTCTTTTATTCTCTTCATATATATGCAAGTCCTCTATCACTAGGCCTTTTTCTTTTACCTCATATGCTATTTTGGCGAGTAGCATTTTGTGTCGCTTGTCCATATTTGTACGCGCTTTTGCCCACTCCTCCATCAGACTGGCCATCGCATCTAATTGTTGTGCGATAGCATAGCGATTCTCTTGCAAACGGTTATACCATGCATAATTCAACTCTACTCTACTAAAAGCCTGCATCGCCTCTTCTACCATACCCTCATATTTATGGCATTCTTCCACATATGGTTGCTGGAGCAATTCCTCTTTCGTGCAATGGCTCATCACTGCATATAAAAGTGCGCGAATCCCACCCTGACGTCGCATCCGATTTTCATTCCAGCAGATAGCACAACCATCACAGCTTGCACATAATTTCCCTGTTAATTCTTGCTCTAATATACTTACTTCTTCGTGTGCCATTTTTTCTTTTGGCTGACTCATTGCCATAAAAGCGTCTGACAAACCCGTTATTGCGTATGCAAAGGATTCCATCCGTTCTGTCTGGAGCCCCCTTGCCGGCACCACTCGAAGAGGTGACTTCCGCATAGCCAAGTCCCAAATGTACTCCATACGAAATGGAAAACGAAACAAAAAATGTATGCAAAGTGTAAATCCAAAAACCATAACGCCTTCAAAAAAACCTGCCCACAACATCTTTTCATTATCATATCCAAATGCATTTCCCGACCAATTCATGGCAACCACAGAAAACCCCGCTATCACTGCGGCTGCCCAATTGCTGCAATATCGATTGGCCCATATATAAAGACGAATTCCTACTCCTATCACAAGCAAGACAAATAAATACTTTACAATCCCTTCTAACGACATATGCATCCATATACTCACAATCGCTGCTGTAATCACCCACCCTGAAGCTTGTCCCTTCATGCTACACACAGCAAAAAATGCAGGCAATAATGGGTAACTTTGCAGAAAATCTACTCCTCCACAGAGATACATTAATATTCCCTTGCATATCTCTTTTCCTATTTTTCTTATCCTACTTTCTTTCATACAATCCTCCAAAATGCTAAGTATTCCCTTTCGGTGTCTTAGCCATTATAGAGGTCTGCTTATAAAAACTTTGTCATTTCTTGACGGAGGATTTTATTTCCACATAAAAAAAGCGCCGAATCCATATTATTCGTCGCTTTCTTTAAACAAAATCTCATTTTCAAACACAAATCCTAGCTTGTTCGCCATGTCTTTTATGTACTCTGTGGTCTTTGTATACAAATCTAGCTCTTCCAACTCGGTAGCACGTTGCTGTTCATCTGCCAACTGCTGTTCCAAGTTTTCTTCACGCTCTTTTAACAAATCATCTTTTTCTTTTAGTTTATAGATTTGAATGGACATAACCACCAGGAAAACTAATACGATAAATATAATACTTACCGTCCCCGCATTGCGCCCAGTCTTTCTTCGCTTTTCACGCATTTAAGTACCTCATATCTATTTCATTCTCATTGGAACATTATAGCTTTTTTACTGTGTATTTTCAACCTACTTGAATATTTTTCCAAGGAACCCTTCTGACTTTTTTACTCCAACAGGAATTTGTGAATATGAAAACGCATCAATATTTCCCTCAATATCCACTTCCCCTTTTTCTAAATTCAACCGATTCACGTGCAAGTCTTTTCCTTTTATATTTAACATCCCTTGCTCTGTTTCCAAAAGAATTTCCGTGATATCAAACGATATCACATCCAGGACTCCAGAGATATTACCTGACTTGCGATTGCTAAGTATGATTTTATGTGATTTTACTGTTCTATTCTCTTCCATAAAAAACCTCCTATATAGTTACTATATTAGGAGGTTCTCATCTTTATGATATATATTCGAACAAATCTTTTGCTTCGTCCTTTTTTGTGGTGTCTTGGATATCAAGCACTCTTACCTTAACACTTTTCTGTCCAAATGCGATTTCAATCACATCGCCCACCTTTACATTTACAGAAGCTTTTGCTTCTTTTCCGTTTACACTAACGCGGCCTGCATCACAAGCTTCGTTTGCCACGGTTCTTCTTTTTATTAATCTTGATACTTTTAAAAACTTATCTAATCTCATTTTTACCTCAAACTGCTTTCTTAAGAAAAAACTGCCGTACCCTAGGTACGGCAGTGGTTTCTTCTATTAACTTGAAATTAGTTTACAGAATCTTTTAAAGCTTTACCAGCTTTGAATTTTGGAGCTT
>JAEIGA010017578.1_pt1 | contig 10896 bp, 4 predicted proteins | sample 9270691 | NCBI WGS metagenome assembly JAEIGA01 (sample SAMN17057246, study PRJNA624740) | gut metagenome | biome: biome; isolation source: fecal sample | host: Bos grunniens | place: China: Xizang | collected 2019 | reverse complement strand
GTAATTCATAACAGGATTTCCCTGCTCGTCAACGAAACGAACGCAGAAATCGCTCATACCAGGACCGTTGATAACGGCACCTGTAAGGATGTGACGACCCTTCTTGAGAGTGATTCTCTTAGATACACCGTCATCCATAACCATACGGCGGTCACCTGAAAGGATAAGAGCCTCCTCACCATCGATCCACCACATTGATGCAGAGTTGGAACCTACAGCAAGACGTACGTTCTCGAGATCCTCTGGAACATCGATTACAGTGACTGCACGGCAGATCATACCGTAACGGCCAGTCTCTGTACCTACAGCATAACGATAAAGCTTTACATTGAAGAGCTTGCTGTCGAGAGCATGCCATGTGAGCTTTACCTTCTTCATCTCAGTCTCTGGCTCTACGCCCCACATAGGACGTCCAGCTGACATGTCAACAGGCTTCTGATACTCAACTGTCATGGTTTCCTTGTCGCCGTCCTTAGGGAGTGTGAACTCGCCCTTGTTCCAGCCTGTGTCAAGATTTGTTCTAACGTAGCTATCTACGAATACAGTATTGCCACGGTTTGGCTTGCTGATAGGCTCAAGGAGGAGCCAGCGGCGGATAAATCCGAGTTCATCAGGCTGCACAGCCTCTTCAACAGGGGTGCTGAAATAAGGAGCAAGAGCCGGATACTTCTCAACGAGATCCACTTTCTTCTTCGCATCAGCAGTGAATGATGCAGCGACAGAAACAGCCGCTACAAGAATCAGTGTACGAAATAAATGTTTCATGTGTTTAAAGATTTATGTGGTTATTGATTATTCTGCAGGAGTGATTACACGGTAGTTTCCGCTGAGGTGCATGAATGCGAAGAGGCGGAGAAGACCATCATAATATGCATCGAAATATCCGTCCTCGTAAGGCTCATTCTTCGAGTTCCAGAGACGGTCGATGAACTCACGGCTGATCTCATGATCGCAAAGAAGAGAAGCCGCTGCAACTGTAGATACAAGGCCTACAGAATGGCGGAGAACTCTTGTCCAGCCACCTGCAGGAAGGATATCCCTCTCTTCAGGAAGACTTCCATCTACACAGTACTGGTCAACGAATGTATCGATGCCCTGGTTGTAGAAGAAGTTCTGGATCTTCTCGCCATACTCTCTCTGCCACTCCTTGTCAGCGCAAGACCATGAGTAGTCCATTGCGATGTTCATAGGAACTCTCCATGAGTCATAGCGGAAGTTACCCGATCCGAAATGACGTCCGCCGAAGATTGTCCTGATGGTTCCGTCATAGTTGCTCTGGTCAGGGTTAAGACCTGTCTCAGGATGGATAGCCTTGTGGAGATACTCGCGAGAAGCAGCTGCGCACTCATTCCAGAAGTCAGCGCGGCCGTCATCTGCATATTTAGCCCATACCTCATAGAATGCAGGAATATGGTATGAAGGGTCTGTGTATGTATAGCCCCAGTTGTCAGGAGTGAATGTGATGAGCTTATGCTCCATGTTGATGAAGTTCTTCACGCCCTGAGATCCGTCCTTGGCGAAAGCACAATTGAGGATATGCTGAGCCTCGGCCTTGTAATCGATGCCGGTATCATCGCCCCAAAGGTTCGAAGCGAAAAGGAGGGATGTCACATAGTAAAGCTCGCCGTCGGAAGCAGGACCCTGGGCATTGCGCGTACCGTCGGTCTTGCAGCTCCATGCGAAATAGCCTTCCATAGGGCCATCCTGATGCTGCATGTATTTCTTGCACCAGCGGAAAAGCTTGTCGAAGATATCCTTTCTGTCCATCTGGACAGCGACCATCATACCGTATGACATACCTTCAGTACGTACGTCATCGTTCTTGATGTCCGACACATAAGCGAGGGAATCCTCTACTTCGAAATAGACTTTGTCGGGTCCGAAGAACACCTCTTCAAAAACCTCGTTCAACTTTGCGTCAACTGCTTTCTTGGAATAACCGGCCTCGACGAAAACGTTTCTGTATTTACCGGTTTCGAAACCACCCTTTTCTGCAGGAACAAGGGCCTTAGGGCCACATGAAGTGAATAGTGCAGCTACTGCAAAAGCTGCGATCAGGAATCTGTTTTTCATTATAGGTTGTTAATTGATTATGCGAATTTTGCTAATGTAAAAATATACATTATTATTGAGAAATCCATTTAAATGCATGTCAAAAAGGACAACTAATAATTCAGCATCTATGTTTAGATGCAAAATGGTTACAAAAGTTAAAAAAAATGTGTTACAAAATAATAGAAAATGCGCCCGGACATTTGCCCGGGCGCACCCCATAAATTAAACTAACTTAGTTCCGATCGATCTTAATCGATCCCGTATATTATTCAACGCCTTCCCAGCCACCTACGTTCTTAAGCATAGGGTTCACGATCAAGAAGTCGTGTGGGAATGGATAGTATTCGTGCTTACCTGTTACGAAGCCAGCCTTAACTGTGCTGTACTCAGTATAGAGCTTATGATACTTCTGGTAACCTGGCTTGCTCTCGATAAAGAACTCGTCAAATACGGTAGGAATACGATCGTGGATACCTGACTTGTTGAATACCTGATCAAGGTTAACAAGGTTAGGATACTTCTTGCTCCAACGGATGAGGTCGTGGAAACGGCAGTTCTCGAACCACATCTCATACTGCTTCTCCTCCATCACAGCCTCGATAGAGAGAGATGAAGAGATCTTACCTGAACCTGAACGCTCCTGAACAGCGTTGAGTGCCTTAAGACCAGCAGCCTCGTCAGCTCCGATACATGCCTCAGCATAAAGAAGGAGAGCCTCAGCATAACGTGCAACGTTGAAGTTTGTCTGGTTGGTGTTTGTAGCTCCAAGGCTTGGAACATGGTCAGAAGGATAAGACTCACCCTTTGTAAGGATTGCAGGAGGGTTAGTGAACACCATGTGCTTCCACTCGAAGTAAGGACCGTGGCTGTAAAGACCGTCAGTAGCCTTGATACCACGCTGATCATCAAGCATCTTCTCCTCGAGAGTACCGCCATTTACCTTAGATGTGCTCCAATCCATCTCATAAAGCCACTCCTCTTCTGTAAGGAAGCAAGCGAGACGACGTGGTGAATCACCATCATGCTCAAGGAACTTCTTAGCGAAATCTTCCTGGATAGCACCACCGTTCCAACCGTCGAGGCCGGCAGATACCATTGTAGGAGCAGCAAGCTTACCTACACCCCAGTTGAACACGTTAGCTACCATCCAACGGCTACGGTGAATTGGCATACCTGCGCCCCACCAGTTGCTTGTGTAGTTAGGATCGTCGATGAAGTTAGGCTCGAAGATAGTCTCTGCATTACCGTCACCTGCGATATGGAAGTTTGTCCAATACTTGTCAGACTCGATAAGAGCATAGTCACCAGAATTGATGAGGTCACCAAGATACTTGCGAGCTGTAGCAGCGTCATCATTGAAGAGGGCAGCCTTACCAGCAACGAACTGTGCAAAACCCTTGCTCATACGAGCTGTAGCATCCTTGTCACCTGTACCGTTACGCTTAGGGAGGGCACCTGATGCGATAGCCTTCTCACACTCTGCGATAACCCACTCAAGAACCTGTGACTGGCTCTCAGCGTTTGTAGGGAGGTCATCACCTTCCTGGAGACGGTCGATGATAGGAGGACGGTTCCATGAAAGTGCCATCATCATATGAATGTAAGCACGCATTACTCTAGCCTCAGCAACAACCTGCTGAGTATAAGCACTTGTATGCTTAGGTTCTGCCTGAGCCTTGTTCTCGTTTGTGAAGTTAGAGATCACGAGGTTAGCATGATAGATAGCGAAAACATATCTCTGATAAGCCTCCTTAAGAGTACCGTTTGCGTTGTCATAAGTGAACTCGCAGAAGAGACGGAACGGAAGGTGGTCAGCAGCATGACCGCCGGCTGCAAGAATATCGTCAGCAGCATAGTTAAGCATTACCTGCTCAGGATTGTCGATACCTTCAGTACCTGCTACATTCTGGATGTAGTTGGCATACATGCTGGTAATTGCAGCCTCAGCATCAGCGTCGCTTGCATAGTAATTATCATATGCAACCACACCCTTCTGAGGAATGTCAAGCATTGACTCACACGAGGTGGCGCCAATGAGTGCACATGCCATTAAAGAAAATATAATCTTTTTCATAACTGTTTCTGGTAATTAGAATGTAATGTTTACACCAAGGAGAACCTTCTGCATTGTAGGATATGAACCCCAGTCAAGACCTGCACCTGATGATGAGTTAGTTGAAGCTGTCTCAGGGTCAAGACCTGGATAAGCAGTGAATGTGAAGAAGTCATCAAGCGATACATAGAATCTCAGGTTGCTGATAGCTGCCTTCTTTGTAAGCTTTGAAGGAAGAGTGTAACCGAGCTGGAGCTGCTTGATTCTGAAGAAGTCACCCTTGAAGAGGTTAGCATTTGATGACCAGAAGTCCCACTGACCCAAAGTCTTGTCTGGAGTTGGGTATGTACCGTTCTGAGCCGCCTCAAGATACCACTTGTAAGTATTGTTGTAGCTTGTACGGTGGAGAACAGGTACGATGTGGTTACCACCCTGACCTGCGCCGTAGAGAGTGAAGTCAAATCCCTTCCAAGCGAGGTTGATGTTCAAACCATATGTATAAGTAGGGATACCCTGTCCGAGATAACGTCTGTCAGTCGAGTCATAGTTACCGTCACCGTTTGCATCAGTGATGATTGGCTTGCCTTCTGCATCGATACCCTCGTAGTTGTAACCAAGGAGATACCATACTGGGTAGCCAGGCTCGAATGCTGTATAGATGTTATAGTTTGTTGAAGATGCATCCTCACGCTCGATACGAGCTACCTGATCAGGAAGTGAGAGTACCTCATTGTGGAGAGTTGAGAAGTTAGCGCTTACTGAATATGAAAGGTCACCGATCTGATCCTTCCAAGAAGCCTCGAACTCAAAACCGCTGTTGAGTACTGAACCACCGTTGATTGTCTGGCTGCTGTGACCGAACTCGATAGGAGGAGTTACGCTGATAAGGAGGTCCTTGGTCTTCTTGTTGAAGTAGTCAGCTGCAACGCTCAAACGGTTGTTGAAGAAGCGTGCATCGATACCGAGGTCGATCTGCTCTGAAGTCTCCCAAGTAAGGTCTGGGTTAGGAAGACCGTTTGGAGATGATGACATGATAGCACCCATCTGGTCAACATGATACTGATACCAGTTGTTACCTACGGCGATAGTTGCCTGATATGGATAGTTGTTGAGGACGTTTACGTTACCATTGCGACCCCATGATGCACGGAACTTCAAGAATGAAAGAACGCTTGGGTTGATGTTATCCTTGATGAACTTCTCGTTGCTGATAGTCCAACCAGCTGAAACTGAAGGGAAGTAACCCCAACGATTCTGAGCTGAAAGCTTAGATGAGTCGAATGCGTCAGCACGGAAGTTTGCCTGGATAGAGTAACGATTGTCATAAGAGTAGATCAAACGACCGAAGTATGCAAGAGATGCAGACTTACCTGGAGCGTTGGATACATTATCAGCAGCATCACCCTTAAGGTAGTTGAGATACTGGAACTGTGGCTCGTATGCAGTAAGGATATCTGCACCTGATGCGCTACCGCTTACATTGTCAGAATTGTTCTCGATATAAGACATACCGGCCATTGCTGAAATATTATGCTTACGAGCGATAGTTACATTGTAGTTTGCGAAGTTCTCCCACTGGTAGTAGTAACCTGTGTTGGCACCAGCTGAGATAGAGTAGTTTGTTGAATTCGCACGGCTACCGATGAAATAAGGAGCAGAGTATGAATGGCTAGTGCTCTGGCTGATACGGTAACCAAGGCGTGAAGTAAATGTGAATCCCTTGAAAGGAGTGAGGTTTGCGAACATTGTACCGCGCATAGTGAAACCACCATTGTGGCTGTCATTGACATCGCGCTTTGCAAGAGCTGAACCCTCTGCCTCTGGATTATACTTAGTGTTTGCGAAGAAACCGTTTTCGTCACCGAAGAAACGATAAGGAGTTGCTGATGTACCGTTCATCACCTTGTCGTACTCTGCTCTTACAACGCTTGACATTTCGTCAACAGTTGTCCAGTATACTGGAGTAAGAGGGTCAGTTACGAGCATTGCATCGAAAGAAGAACCATATCCTCTCTGTGATACGCTCTGAGTAGCCCACTTCTCGATAGACATATTGTTACCAACTGTCAACCAGTCGAAGAGCTTATAGTCAGCATTGATCTGAGCTGAAAGACGAGTATAAACGTCCTTCTGTCCCTTTACAACACCGTCATTCTTCACATAGTTGAGTGAGGTGAAGAAGCTTCCTCTGTTGTTTCCACCTGAGAAAGTGAGAGAGTGCTGCTGGCTCCATGATGGCTCGATATAAGCACTGATCCAGTCTGTATCGATTACACCACCGTCATACATAGGGTGTGAATAATCGTTATCCTTGAGCTTAGCGTCTACGCTCTCGTCACCATGAGTCATTCTCATATAAGTAATGAAGTCCTCACGACCCATAACCGGTCTTCTGTTGAAAGTCTGGAGAGTTGCCTTACCTGCATAAGATACAGAAGCTCTTCCCTTGTCAGCAGAACCTGTCTTTGTTGTGATGAGAACGACACCGTTACCTGCCTGTGCACCGTAGATAGCTGCAGAAGCCGCATCCTTGAGGACCTCCATAGACTCGATCATTGAAGGGTCGAGGTACTGGATGTTGTCCACCTGGAGACCGTCCACGATGAGGAGAGGTCCGATGTTACCAGAGTTTGAAGAGTAACCACGTACACGGATCTCAGAACCTGAACCAGGAGCACCTGAGTTGATGATGTGTACACCGGATGCCTTACCCTGAAGAGCTGCAGCTGCATCAGTTACAGAAAGGTTCTTGATGTCATCAGCACCGACAGAAGCTACTGAACCTGTGAGGTCAGATTTCTTCTGAACACCGTAACCGATAACGACTGTCTCCTCAAGAAGCTGAGTGTCTTCCTGAAGAACTACATTGTAAACAGATTCTGCTCCGATTGCAATTGTCTGAGTTGCATAACCGATGCAAGAAACTGCGATTGTTGAATTCTGAGGAGTCTGGAGGTTATACCTTCCTTCCTCGTCTGTCATAACGCCTGAGCTGACATTGCCGACTACGTAAACCGCTGCTCCGATTACTGGAACACCAGCTGCGTCAGTGACAGTACCACTGATAGGCTTGTTCTGAGCGTTCAAGCTCAGGACACTGATGGCAAAGATCATTAAGACTGATGCCACCTTTGCGCAAAATTGATTAAACATGGTTAGTTTGGTTATTGATTATTACTTTGTGGTAAATTGTACCCCAATTTTCTACCTGACCGAAATCAGGTCCCGCAAATGTAGTCTTTACGCGCGTAAGCGGATTTCAAATGGGTGTCAATTTCAAGCAGGATTAATCCAAAAGACGTCGCTCAAGCCCATTTTTTGCCCATTTGAGCCATTTTTGAAAGGTTTTGGTCTATTTTTAAAAATCTTAATATCTACCTTTGAATCAGCATTAAAACACGCCCAATGAGACGCATTATAACCCTGATTTTAACCATTTTCTTCATCTCAGCCATCAATGCCGGAGCAGAAAGATACTATTACTTCGAACATCTTAAGGCTACCGACGGTCTTCCCAGCAATACCATCTACTGCTCGATCCAAGACCGGTCAGGATTCATGTGGATAGGCACACGAGACGGTCTATGCAGGTACGACGGCCGCACATTTGTACAGATCGACGAGATTGCACCGAATCTTGCATCACACGGCATCGTCATGTCAATTGCAGAGGACAATCAGGGCAAGATCTGGTTCAGCTCCACAGAAGGCATATATTATTTTGATCCTGCGACGGACGAATCAGGATCTCTTGGCATACATGAAAAGGACGGATGCACGGACATCCATGCGGACGCCAAGGGAAATGTATGGTTTGCCTGCACCAACAGTCTATACAGGCACGACACTGCGAACTCAGGCATACACTCATATTCTATCGGCAATTCAAGACCTTCCCATATAACATCGGACAGCCTGGGGATGATCTGGGTTCTCGTTGAAGACGGAAGCGTATATACATATGACCGATTGAAGGACACCTTCAAGCAACAGCCTCTTGAGAAGAAGCTGAAGGAACTGGAAGGCGTAGAGGACGGCAGGATGCTGGCAGCTACATCCGACAACAAGGTTATCCTTATAGATTGCCTTACTCTGAAAAGCGATACAATATTCGACGGCAAGGGAGACCATGAAATACACTGCCTCAAGGAAGCCTCGAAAGGAGAATTCTGGATCGGAACCGATTCCGGACTATTCATAAGAAGAGAGGGAGAGAATTATAACGGAATAGCGGTTCATGACGAAAGTACTCCTGGTTCCATATCAGCAGATTACATCACTAGCATAGACAAGGACAGGTCCGGAAATCTTTGGATAGGAACCTATTATACCGGCTTGAACATATGGAAGGACAAGAGCGAGGAAATGGCAGCATACTTCCCTAACCCTTCCAATAACTCGTTGAAGGGCAGAATAGTACGCAGCATTACATCAGACGGATCAGGAAACATCTGGTGCTGCACTGAAGACGGACATCTGAACAAGCTTGACCCTCAAAGCCATGAAATGAGAAATTTCGTAATATCAGAAGGACTGAACATGCATGCCCTTGTGATGGACGGAGATAAACTATGGATCTGCACCTTCGGAGAAGGACTTTATGAATTCGATACGAAAGAGGAAAGAGTGATAAGGGAGCACACGTTTCCGGGAAACATGGTAAGCGCAGGCTTCAAGACGGAGGAAGGCGACCTTTTCATCGGAACTACGTCCGGACTCTATATTCTTGAAACTGACGAGGAAGGATTCAGGAAGGTAGAAGCTGCCCATAATGACTTCATTCACTGCATATATCAGGACAACGCGGGAATCATATGGGTCGGAACATATGGAAACGGAATCAGATGCATCGACAGCAATGGCAGGCAGCTGGCCCATGTAAATCCACAGATAGACGGCAAAGGCTTGACTTCCAGGTTCATTACCTCATTCTTCGAAGACAGCAGACACAGGATGTGGGTTACGACAGAGGGAGGCGGAGTATGCTATACAAGCCCTGGCTACAGGGTTGAAGACCTGCAGTTCAGTTCGATTGATAAAAATGACGGTCTCACATCCAATGTAACATGCGGAATCGCGGAAGACATTGATGGAATGATGTGGGTTTCTACAACAAACGGTATCACGAACATCTCAGGAGAAGATTTCTCGGTCACTTCCATCCTCAACCACAGCAATGAAGTTGCCGGATATCAGTATTCATATGATGCAGCTCATTCTACAGCCAACGGAGTACTGTACTTCGGCAACACCGAAGGAATGATTGCAGTGACTCCGGCCAAGATGAAGACCAAGGAAACGATTTATCCGATAAGCATTACTTCCATCAAGGCTGTAAGCTCAAATAAGGCGATAAACATCAAGACTTCAGACATAAGTTCCGGCAAATCAGGCAATATAAGGATCAGATATAAGGATGCATCTGCAATATCCTTAAGCTTCGTAGTCCCTGAATACAGCAGCAGAGACATTCTGTACAATTACAAGGTATCCAGAGGAAAACATGAAATGTTCTCGGGAAGTACAAAAGAAAACACCCTTACTTTCACAGGCCTCCGTCCAGGCAGATACGTATTCAGGCTCGGTGCGATCGGTAATGACGATATGAAGTCGTCAAAACGCATAGATATGGAGATCATGCCTCATCCTCTCCTGAGCTTTCCAGCCTTTATAATATATATGACTCTTTTCTTTACAGCGATAGTCTGTGCGGTAATGATGCTGGAGGCTAAAAGAAAAAGAGAGAAGGAGCATAGCTTGTCAAAACTTACCGACCGCAAGGAAAAGGAGCTTTATAACGCCAAGATCAACTATTTTACCAACATAACTCATGAGATCCGCACTCCGCTGACACTTATCAAGATGCCTCTTGACAAGCTGATTGCAAAGGGAGCATATACCCAGGAGTCAGAAAATGACCTTCGTACCATTCAGGCAAACACAGACCGCCTGCTCAGTCTTACAAACCAGCTTCTTGACATGAGCAAGATCGAGCAGAATGAAACCAAACTTGCATGCATGAAGGAAAACATATGCGAGATCGTGAGAAAGTCTGCCAAATATTTCGAGCAGATGGCTCTGGATCAGCATATTACACTTATAACGGACATACCGGACAGTCCTATCTATGCAATGTGCGCAAAGGACTCGATCGTCACAATCGTCAGCAATCTCCTGTCTAACGCTGTAAAATACGGAAATGACAGGATCGTTGTCAAAGTATCGGCATCTGACGATAGGGAAACCATTTTTGTAAGGGTTGACAGCAATGGAGCGCACATCCCTGAATACGACAAGGAAAGGATCTTCAACATCTTCTTCCAGAGAGAGGAGAACAAGATACATGGAAGAATCAGTCAGGGTACCGGACTAGGACTGCCGTACGCCAGAACCCTCGCAAACATGCACAACGGAAAGCTCTACCTGGATATGAGTGTGACAGACATGAATTCATTCGTGCTTGAGCTTCCTGCAAGACAGGAGGACCAGATAGTAGCCGAGCCTGCAAAAGTGCCTGAGAAGAAAGCAAAGGAAACAGCAGACTTCGACAGCACCAAGCATACTATCCTTATTGTAGAGGACTCAGAGGAAATGAGGGAATATCTCGCATACGAACTATCGGATACATACAACGTATCTACTGCAGCTAACGGTTCTGATGCATTGGAGCTTCTTAAGAATGAAAAGATCGATATCGTTGTAAGTGACATCATGATGCCTATTATGGACGGATGCGAGCTTTGCAACAATATCAAGAACGATTCAGACCTCAGTCACGTACCTGTGAT
>JAEIGA010017577.1_pt1 | contig 10896 bp, 14 predicted proteins | sample 9270691 | NCBI WGS metagenome assembly JAEIGA01 (sample SAMN17057246, study PRJNA624740) | gut metagenome | biome: biome; isolation source: fecal sample | host: Bos grunniens | place: China: Xizang | collected 2019 | reverse complement strand
GGGATAAATCACCCCAGAAAAAGTGGGATAAGGGTGTGAAAGTTGAAAAGTTAGGCATAAACCGTTTATTTATGGTATAATACTAAAATCATTGAAAGGAATAATTCTATGAAAACTCGTATTATATTTTATGCAGTTTGTGCGGCGACTGCGTTATTTTCGGGATGCAAAGACTCCTCGGATGAGATAGATATCGACAAAGAGGCGGTCGCGTTCGGATATAAGGGCAGCGATCAGTATGCTGAAGAAAATTATTTCATAACTACGCCGGCAGTGACAAATTACGTTCCAGCGCGTGTGCTCAGAGTAAGCGAGAAGTACGAAATCACTTCTAATGAACTTGCGCTCATTAATTCTGCAGGATTGATTATATCATGTGATGACTTGACCGCCATTCCCGACGGATACGTTCCCCGCGAGAAAGAGCCTTGGTTTACGACTTGGGTTAAAAAAACTACGGCGTTCGGCATTGACGGTACGAGCGGATTTATTGCGCACTTTGACGAGGATAAGAAAATCTGGAAGACGGGCGAAACGTTTTTCTCTTCTTACTATGATTCAAAATCAGAGGCATTGAACGCATTGACGAATATAAAATCGCGCGTCATGGCTGATTATTCTCCTAAGAAAATCTACGACTTCGAAGACTCATGGATTGCCGAATATCTGCCTCTTCGCGTAGCTTGTGTGGTCGGGCAGAAGGCAGACGGATCATGGGCATGCATGCTCAATATCCACGACAAGCAGCGCGTCGGGTGTGGCGAGTGGATGCCTGTTGAACAACAGGAGGAAAGACTAAAAGAGTATAACCATGTCAAAAAGATGAAAGCTTGGCGTGAAGTCCAAAATAAGATCATCGCAGAAAACCACAATCTGGTTGAGGCCAAGCGCAAAGAGAAGGGGCTTGTGCTCTTTGGAGAGAATACTTCATGGACAGTTGATCTACAGCGAGGCTTTAATTTAGCGGCCAACGAAGGCAGTGAAGAAAAAAATGCTTCTTTAGATAATGCCAGCCGTTTTAACTCTAAGCTCAGCGCCTTGTCCAAGGATTTCGCAGTCGAGTTCAAGGTGGAAAATACGAATATTATCACCGCGGAGTATGGAGTAGTTTATTATGCGGTAGGTGAAGGTGATCTCTACCAAGTTCACTGCGATATGCTGTTCACGCCTGCGAGCACCAATGAAGTTGACAATCTTGACCAGTACCGCATTTACGCCATTGAAAAATTCCAAGATGGTTTAGCCGTGCCACCTCCGCCGGCAAAATGATAAAAACTATGACATTTTCTGAAAATATCCATACTGCCATTTGGGGATGCGAGAGCTGGGAAATCTCTGCGCATTCTTCATCGCCATCGGTGATTGCCGATGGCGAATATGCCGGGAAAACCCTCTTAGAGGTTATGCCAGATTTTCCTTTGTTGATGAAGGTGATCGATGCGAAAACGAGACTTTCAGTTCAGGTTCATCCCTCTGAGCGCACTGCTCCCATTACTGGAGGCGAACCTAAAACCGAAATGTGGTGCGCGCTTTCTGACGGTTCGATTTATGCCGGATTGAAAAAAGGTGTAAGTAGTGACGATGTTAGAAAGGCGGTTGAAAGCGGTGATTTCGAGTCGCTTTTAGTGCGCCACCAAATTAAAAAATACGACACTTTCTATATTCCTGGAGGATTGGTTCATGCGATCGGTGACGGCGTAAAGCTTTATGAAGTTCAGCAGAGTTCCAATACGACCTATCGCCTTTACGATTGGGGAAGAGTGGGACCGGACGGCAAGGCGCGCGAACTTCATATAGATGAGTCGCTTAAATCGATAGATTTTTCGCTCCCGGTTCCAGAACCTGCTAAAAGTGTCCAATGTCCGTTTTTCAACTTCAGGATGGAGGATGTGACATCCCCGAAGACGTTTTCGGCCGTCGGCGAGAAGTTTGTGGCTCTTTACATAGTAGAAAGCGGCAAATCTGTGTTGCTCACGAAAAATGAAACCTACACAGTAACTGTCCCTGGAAAGGTTTTTGTTACTACGTTATGAAGGTCGTGGACACAGCGATTCCCGAAGTAAAAGTCATCGAGCTGCCGGTGTTTGGTGATCATCGCGGATATTTCATGGAAACATACTCCGCGAAGACTTTTTTAGAAGCGGGCATCAGCAATGTCTTTGTTCAGGACAATGTCTCTTTTACCTCCCAAAAGGGCACTCTTCGCGGAATCCACTTTCAGAATAATCCTTGTTCGCAAGCGAAACTCGTGAGGGTCACAAGGGGCGCGGTAATTGATGTCGCGGTGGATTTGCGCAAGGGCAGTCCTACATATAAAAAATGGGTGTCGATAGAGTTGAGTGCGGAGAATAAGCGGATATTTTATATCCCTCGCGGCTTCGGGCACGGATTTAAGACGCTTACTGATGATGTGGAGTTTACTTATAAAGTCGACGCTTTCTATTCTAGAGAATGCGACCGTACGATACGGTTCGACGATCCGGTCCTCGCCATCGACTGGGGAGAGGTCGATGTCGCGAGATTGAGCGCGAAAGACCAAAGTGCGCCTCTGCTCGAAGGGAGCGATTGCAATTTTATTTATGGGAACATCTAAAATAAAAATAAGGAAATAAAAAATGAAAAGAGTAGTGTTGCAAATATTCCGTTTCGCAGTGACGATGATCATTATGCTTGTCATGGCGGCGATGATTTTTTCATTGCGAGAGGAAAACAACAACCTTAAATCCAAGGTGGCGTCGTTGATGAAATCTCAGGACGAAGGAGTGTATGTTCTTTGTAGGTTTGACTTAAAGCCGGATGCGGACATTTCTTCGTACATCGAAAAAACTTTGGCTGTAGTGCCTACCGTGCGCAATGAAGATGGCTGCGAAATGTATGCCCTACTTCAAGATGCTAATACCACCTGGGAAGCTCCGCTGCGCTTTGGCGAGCGCACGTTTTGGATGGTTGAGAAGTGGTCGAGCATAGATGCGCTAAAGGCTCATTTGAACGCCCCTCACATGAAGACGTTTGGCCCGTCTGTGCGAGGCATGCGCTCTAACAGCACTTTCCATTTGCTTGAAGTGGCCCGTCCGGCCGCGCGGTAAAAGAGTGAGCATAATTTGAAAATGCGTATAGTTTTTATGGGGTCAAGCGCGGCGTCAGCCGAAAGTCTTCGCGCGTTATTGCGCGAGGAAGTTTTCGAAGTCGTCGGAGTTGTGACTCAGCCGGATCGTCCTGCTGGTCGCGGCAAAGTACTTACACCGAATCCCTTGGCCCAGTATGCGCAGTATCGTGGGATTTCCGAGATCATCAAACCTGAAAATGTGAATGATCCGGAACCGATGGCTAAAATAAAATCTTGGGCGCCCGATGTTTGCGTGGTGGTTGCGTATGGTCAGCTTTTAAAAAAGCCGCTTTTGGATCTTCCGAGGTTCGGATGCGTGAATTGTCATTTTTCGTTGTTGCCTCGTTATCGCGGTGCAGCACCGGTGATCGCGGCCTTGGTGTCCGGTGATCGTAAAACCGGGGTCACTGTAATGCACATGGGAGAGGGGCTTGACGACGGCCCGATTATGCTTCAAAGCTATGAGCCTATATATCCTGACACAACTGGCGGCGAGCTTATGAATGACCTCTCGTTAGCAGGAGGCGTTGCGCTGGCGAAAGCTTTGAGATTGTTGAATGAAGGCAAACTCCCGCCAGAGATGCCTCAGAACGATATGTATGCTTCGCACGTTAAAAAGCTCAAAAAGTCGGATGGGCTTATTGATTGGTCGGAGCCGGTGCTAGTGATCGAGCGAAAAATCAGGGCCTATAATCCATGGCCGGGTTGCTATACGTTTTTGCCGGAGCGTTTCCGGAAAAAAGGCAGTACAGGGAGATTGGCGATTAGTCGCGCTCGTATCGTCAAGATGGACGAGAGATGGAAAAACGCTCTCCCCGGAACGGTTTTGAAAGTCGTCGCTCAGAGTGCTAAGGGCGGATCTGATAATCTTGCAGGACTGGTGGTGAAGTGCGGGGACACTGCACTGATGCTTACTGAAGTTAAGCCTGAGGGCGGGAGGGTAATGGAGGGCGGTGAGTTTGTGCGCGGACGGGCGTTTGCCGAATTTAATGATGTTTTTAAAATGCAATAAAGGTATATTTATGACTAACGAAGAAATTCAACAGAAGATCAAAACGATCATTGTATCTAGTCTTGAGTTGGAAGATGTGACTGAAAACGACATCGATAGCGCTTCGCCGCTTTTTGGTGAAGGTTTGGGGCTTGATTCGATCGATGCATTGGAATTAGGTATGGCGTTGAAAAAAACTTTCGGGATTGAGTTTTCAAAGGATCCTGCAGAAAACAAGAAAATTTTTAAGTCTGTCAAGACATTGGCGGATTTCATCGAAGGGAGCATGGTATGACAACCTTAGAAATCGAAAATGCTGTAAAGAAAATCCTATCCGAAGATTTCGAGCTCGATGTAGATTCAATAAATGGAGATACGAACCTCTTCACGGAGCTTGATCTTGACTCTATCGACGCAGTCGACCTTGTTGTAAAACTCCAGCAGGTAATCGGCAAAAAAGTGAACCCCGAAGATTTCAAGACGATCAGGACATTGAATGACGTAGTTCAGGCGATTGAGAAAATCGTCAATGCTTAAGACAGATTATCGCCATGATTAGCGCGGCAATATGCCTGATATTCGCGATTTCGCTTTTGCCAGGGCGAAAGACCGTATGTCAGGCGTTTGCTGAAAAGGTTTCTTCCGGGATTATTCCGGAGGGAGCTGTTAAATACTGTAGAGCTTTGACGTGGGTGTGGGTTTGGATATTGTTTTTTAATGCGCTACTTTCGCTATTGGCGTTTATGAAGGTAGTTCCATGTTGGACTATTTTCGTGTCATTGGTAATAGTCCCATTGACATTTCTGATTGAGAAAAAAGTGCGGGATAGAGTTTTCAGCATCACCTTTTATACGAGCGGATCTACCGGCAATTCCAAAAAAATTGTAAAAACTTTCGAATCTCTCGCTAAAGAAACGGCGATGCACATAGAGATGCTGAAAGATGTTTTGGAGTCTAAGCCGATAATTCTTTCAACAGTGGATCCCACGCACATGTATGGCATGCTGTGGCGTGTTATGCTTCCAAAATACGGCTCTTGCGAAGTTGACGAAGAAATTATTTTAACGCCGGAGAGTCTGATTTCTAAGATGAACAAGGCCGAAAGAGTTATTTTAGTTTCGACGCCGAGTTTCCTTGATAGATTTACCGCCTATGCCGATCAGTATAAAGTTCCGAAGGTTTGCGTTGAGATAATTTCAAGTGGTTCTATGCTTTCGCGTGAAGTTTCGCTTCGTACGAAGGCGGTGTTCGGGGTTGCTCCGCGCGAAATATTTGGCTCAACGGAAACTGGCGGAGTAGCCTGGCGTCGCCAGACAGAAGAAGTTCCAGAAGAGAAGAGCCTTTGGCAGGTGTTTGGTCCTGTCACAGTCAAAGCCAAGAAGGACCCAGATTCTCAGATGGATAATATCGTCGTTAATAGTCCCTTTTCGTTCAAAAGGAATTATGCGATGGGCGATGCAGTGGTATTCTCCGACGATAAACGCAGTTTCCGATTGATGGGACGATTGAATAGGCTCGTTAAAATCAACGAAGAGCGAGTTAACTTAGCTGAGATGGAAGTCCTTGCGGCGAAAGCTCTGAATGTGAAAGAATGCGTTTTAGTGAAGCTTACGGGCGGGCATGGTGACATTTTGGGGTGTGTGATAGCTTCTGACGGTGATTTTGAGTGCAGTAGTCTCGAATTGAGAAAAGCACTTTTACCCATTTTTCCGAAGGGCACAGTCCCTAAGCGTTTTAGGATCGTCAAGGAGATAAAGCGAAATCACCAAGGTAAAATCATCAATGAGAAAATTAAAGAAATGTTTTGAGTTCTCGGGAGATGAGTATTTTTTTCAGGGGCACTTTCCGGAAGTGAAAGTTCTTCCTGGGGTAATGCAGCTGAAGATGGTGCGCGATTTTATAGAGGAATCGCTCGGTGGACCGATTAATCCCAAGCTAATTAAGCGGATGAAGTTCATGAGGGTTGTAAGACCCGGCGACAAGTTGGAATTGGAGATAGAACTTGCAGACGGCGAATGTGATTACGTCTTTTCGACAGGAGGTGAAAAATGCTCTTCGGGATCATTTGTTTTTTAGCAAGCGCGATCGTCTCTCTGGAAGAACTTCCTAAGGAGGTGTTGGATGTGGTGGCACCTGCCGGGGAAGTTTCGGGGAGTTTTCGCACAGTAAAAGAAATTCCTCTGAATGATGGGAGATGCCGCAAGCTTGAAACTTTCGGGGTGTATCACTTGACGCCTAAAAAGGAAATTGTCTGGGAGACGAAAAAACCTTTTGCGACATTGTTCAAGTCGACGACTGAAAAATACATTTACACGAATATTGATGAGCGCGTGGAAGTGCCTTTGAATCGCTTGCCTGCTTATGAGATGTTTCTCCCGGCCTTGAAGGGGGATTTTGATATGTTCCTTAAGACTTTTGACGCGATGTATAAGCGAGACGGCGAAAACCTCCATCTTTTGGCGAAGCCCAAATCTGCAAGGCTGAAAAAGGCTATCAAGAAAGTCGAATTGGATATAGAAAAGAGTCTGATGACGCTGAGAATGACATTTACGAATGAAATCGTTTACAGTATCATACTGACACTTGGGAGAGGCGGATAATTGAAGTTCGATTTGCATATCCACAGTTGTCTATCGCCGTGCGCCTCACTGGAGATGTCGCCGTCGGAGATTGTTCAAAAAGCTATCGCTTCAGGCATGGATGCGATAGCCTTAACCGATCACCAAACGGCGAAGAATTGTCCTGCGTTGGAGACGGCCGCTCGCCGTGCAGGATTGAAATGCCTTTACGGTTTGGAAGTGCAGTCTTCTGAAGAAGTCCATACATTGGCGATCTTTGACACCGTGGCTGCGGCGATGGAGATGACGCAGTGGGTTTACGAGACTATGCCAAAGCGCGTTAACGATCCTGAAACATTTGGCGATCAGCCGGTCGTTACCGCCGATGACGATATCGTAGAGATGGAATGGCGGATTTTGGCGATGGGTACACGCCGCTCTATTCCAGAGATATCTGTTAAGGTTCGTGAACTTGGCGGACTCTACATCGCAGCGCACATCGATAGGCCAAACTTCTCTGTCATCTCTGGTCTTGGTGCGATACCTGAAGGTTGCTTTGATGCTGTGGAACTATCGCGTACGGCGTCGGTAGACGAGTGGAGAAATGTGTCTAATGGCTATGCGCTTACGCGTTCGTCCGATGCCCATAATCTCGATGATGTCGCGCGAGTTTGGACTGAGGCGGATATTGAGGAATTCACAGTCGCTGAATTAAAACGCGTGTTCAGTTCACAAGCTACAGTTATATCACCGAAAATAACGAGGTTTTAAGATGAATATAAATGAGATCAGGGATCTTGTCTCCGGCAATATTGTGATTGATAATGGTGCTGCGTCCGTTAATGCTGCATACGCTTCGGACCTTTTGTCGGATGTTATGGGACATTGCGGTGATGAGTCTGTGCTTGTTACGATTCAGAACCATCTCAACACAATAGCGGTATGTACTCTCGTCGGGGTGGAGGTGATAGTGATCTGCCATAATCGCCCTGTGCCTGATGACATGGCCGAGGCCGCAAAGCGAGAGGGAGTGGGGATCGTAGTTACGCCGCTTTCCCAATATGCGGCATCGACGGCGCTTTCGACTCTGAAACCTTCGGTTAAATAATCGCGCAGTTCTTCGTATAATACGGTATGAAAATAAGCAAGATTTTAGAGAGAAATAAGCCTTCGATATCCTTTGAGGTATTTCCTCCGAAGCGCCATGATCTACAAAATGAGATGTCGGATGGGTCCTTTAAAGAGATGAATCATGTCAAGGGAGTCATAAATAAACTCTCGAAATTGAATCCATCTTATATTTCAGTCACTTATGGGGCGGCCGGTGGAAATACTGGAGCTAATACTGCAGAAATTGCCGGGTACGTCGAGAATGACTGTGGGATAACGGCTTTGGCGCATTTAACGTGTCTTATATCAGGTGCGGATATAATTTCAAGTGAAATTGAAATCCTTCGCGAAAAGGGCATCGAAAATATACTGTGTCTTCGTGGAGATTATCCTCCAGATTTTGATTCATCATCTTTCCATGGAGGATTTTCCCATGCGATTGATTTAGTGAAAGCTTTGTCGGGCAAGGGGTTTACTCTTGGCGGAGCATGTTACCCAGAGTGCCACCCAGAATGCGAGCATATTGAAACTGATATCGCTTACTTGAAAGAGAAGACTGATGCTGGCGTTGAGTTTTTGACGACGCAGATGTTCTTTGACAATAACGTATTTTTTCATTATCTTGCGCGTTTGAGAAATGCTGGAATAGTGGTTCCTGTCGTCGCAGGTATTATGCCAGTCACCAATGGCAGGCAAATCGCGCGAATATGCAGGCTTTCGGGGACGGTGCTGCCGCCTCGCTTCAGAGCGATTGTCGATCGCTTCGGCGACAATCCTGTGGCGATGATGGATGCTGGTGTAGCATACGCTACCGAGCAAATCATCGATCTCTTTGCCAATGGCGTAAACAATGTCCATCTTTACACGATGAACAAACCCGAGATTGCTGAGCGGATCATGGTGAATTTAAATGGAATTGTCGCTTAAAGAAATCGCACGTTACATCGCTGGCGGTATCGATGCCTGCGATGAAAAAATAAACCGGCGGATATTGGAACTTGCTGCGAGTGCGCCGATAACGCCGCGCTCGGTTTGGGCGAAGGATGGTGGACGATTTTTGATTTGCGCGACGATAGGTTCAGAGTTTGACGCATGGCATCGCCGCCTCGCGGTTATGAGTGCAGTCGACACTATACTCGCGCAGGCGATAGGGACTGCAGCGGTCGAAAAAGTCATCGATGGTATTGAAGACGAAATACGCAGTTCTCTCTCTCCCGGAGAAGAATTGAAGAAGCGGTGGAGTCCTGGCTATGGTGATAAACCCCTTAGCATGAGCAGGGAGATTTTAGATAAGCTTGATGCTCGCCGGAAAATCGGCGTGTCGCTTACTGGGTCTTTCTTGTTGGTGCCGTCAAAAAGTGTAACTGCAGTTTTAGAGGAAAAACAGTGAGAGAATATTTTAAACTGGAAGTTTTAGATGGTGGCATGGGGACAATACTCCAGTCCAGGGGTTTATTGCCGGGCGAGACGCCAGAGGATTGGTGCATTGATCATCCAGAAATTATTTCAGAAATTCAGCGCGGTTATGTCGCTGCTGGCTCGGATATTATTTATGCTTCGACTTTTGGTGCGAATGTTTTAAAGTATCACGGCCGTTATTCGATTGGGGAAGTGATACCTGCGGCCGTGAAAATCGCGCGCGAAGCAGCAGATGGCAAAGCACGCGTTGCGCTTGATGTGGGACCCACGGGAAAACTTTTGAAACCGGCGGGCGATCTTGATTTTGAAGATGCGGTAAAAGTTTTTTCTCAGCAGATAAAGCTTGGAGTTGAAGCGGGCGTCGATTTGGTCGTTTTAGAAACCTTTACCGATCTTTATGAATTAAAGGCCGCAGTAATCGCTGCTAAAGAAAATTCTAATCTTCCGATTTACGCGACGGTCGCACTTGATGAATCGGGGTTTTTGCTCACGGGCGGGAACGTGTTAGCGTTTTCGAACCTGATGGAAGCATTGAGAGTCGATGCCTACGGATTTAATTGTGGGCTCGGTCCAGATAAAATGCTGCCGTTCGTCGAGAGTCTGTCTATGAGATCGACGAGGCCCATTATTGTAAAGCCTAACGCTGGAATGCCGAAGATCGTTGGTAATGCGACGGTTTTTAGCGTCGGACCGAAAGAGTTTGGGAAGAGCATTTCCTCTTTAGTGAAGGCTGGGGCACGGATAATCGGAGGGTGTTGCGGTACTACTCAAGAACACGTCTTCGAGGCGAAAAAGAATGCTTCTAAAGTACCACTGCAAAAACCCAAGGTTTGTTACTCAACGACGGTTTCGAGTGGGACTCGTGGGGTATCGTTTTTGCAAGGTAAAGGGGCGTTTATCGGCGAGCGCATAAATCCTACTGGGAAAAAGCGGCTTAAGCAGGCATATCAAAATGGAGATACTGCGCTTATTCTCCGCGAGGCAGTATCGCAAGTGGAGGCAGGAGCAGATATTCTTGATATTAACTGCGGTGTGCCTGGAATCGATGAAGTTGCGACACTAGTTAATACTGTGGACGCAGTTCAAAGTGTTGTTGATGTTCCTCTTCAGATTGATACTGCCGATCCCGTTGCATTGGAGAAGGCTCTTCGGCGAGTCAATGGAGTTGCAATAGTAAATTCGGTCAACGGTAAAAAAGAATCGATGGATGCGGTTTTCCCGATTGTGAAGAAATATGGCGGCGTGGTAGTGGGGCTTTGTCTTGATGAAAACGGGATTCCAGATAGTGTTGAAGGGCGCGTCGAGATAGCTGAGAAAATCCTCGCTGAGGGCGCGAAATACGGTTTCAGTAAAAAAGATTTTCTATTCGATGCTCTGACATTGGCAGTGAGCGCCGATAAGACTGCTGCGCTCGTGACACTCAAAACCGTAGAGGCGCTTTCACATAAGGTCGGAGTTCATACGATTTTAGGAGTGTCGAACGTGAGCTTCGGGCTCCCAAACCGTACGGAATTGAATCAGGCGATGTATTGCGCCGCGCGGGATGTGGGGCTTTCCGCGGCAATCGTAAATCCATTGGCGATTAAGTCTTTGGCGAAGGATGAATATTTGGATGAAAATAAATCGGCAAGGACTCAGGATGCCGCGATGATGGTATTGACGGCAAGGGACGAACATTGTGAGCAGTGGATATCACTAAATCAGAGTGTCGC
>JAEIGA010017576.1_pt1 | contig 10896 bp, 9 predicted proteins | sample 9270691 | NCBI WGS metagenome assembly JAEIGA01 (sample SAMN17057246, study PRJNA624740) | gut metagenome | biome: biome; isolation source: fecal sample | host: Bos grunniens | place: China: Xizang | collected 2019 | reverse complement strand
CGTCTATTCCACGCACAAAGAAAACATGGTCCACGACCGTCTTTAGTATCTTCATCAAAACGTGTAGTCTTATGCACAAACTTCACACCTCGCGACTCACAAAACTCACGCAAATACTCAATATCTGATTGATAAGGTACATTCTCTACACTCACATGGCATGCCAACACCTCAATTTTTGGTTTAAATATCTTTTGTCGTGCAGCCAATACCTCCACCAAAGCCAATGAATCCTTACCACCCGACAATCCAATCATTATGCGATCGCCATCCGTCAGCATCGCATAATCTTTCATTGCCTTATTAGCCATTCGCTGTACTCGCTGCATATTTTTTTAAGATATATTTTAGACAGAATGACATAAAGACATATTTATTTTATCCTTACATACGCCTTGCTACGCCTATGGCATATCTTGGCGAAAGAATGACAAACTATCCAGATTATATTTATTTTGATTTATAAATTCGATATTTTCGTTTAATATCTAATTTTTCAAGATTACCAAAATTAATTAGCAAACCATCATTTATACCTGTTATACTCAAATAATTCACTAATTGCATCTCATGTGCAGGAATTATTTTATTAACTGATTTTATCTCTATAATGACACAATCTTCAACTAATAAATCTATCTTAAATTCTCCTATAATCCTATTTTTATAGGTCACGGATAAAGGTTTTTGTGACTGCACCTTTAATCCTAAATCTTCTAATTCAACAATTAGTGCATTTTCATAAATAGATTCCAAATACCCTGGCATGAAGTGAGCTCTCACTCTATATGCCGCATCAATAATTGTTTTTATTATTTTTTCAGTATCCATAGGTATTCTAAATCTGTCATTCTTTCGCCAAGATACATCGCAGATGTAGCGAGGTGTATGCAAAAAAATATGTTCTTATGTCATTCTGTCTAAAATTAAATGAGCAGAGCGAATACAAATCTGTCATTCTTTCGCCAAGATACATCGCAGATGTAGCGAAGTGTATGCAAAAAAGAAGAAAAATATGTTCTTATGTCATTATGTCTAAGAAAAAACAAATTTAATCTAATAAATCCGGACGAAGACGTTCTGTGCGCTCCAACGCCACTTCATGCTCCCATTCTGCAATTTTGCGTTCATTTCCACTCAACAATATCTCAGGTACTTTCATACCACGATATTCCGCAGGACGAGTATATACTGGCGGAGCCAACAAATTATCTTGGAACGAGTCCGACAAAGCCGACTGCTCATCACCTATCGCACCTGGTATCAATCTCACAATCGCATCAGATATAATCGCAGCAGCCATCTCACCTCCAGTCAACACATAATCACCAATAGATATCTCTTTCGTAATCAACGCCTCACGCACACGATGGTCAACACCCTTATAGTGTCCACAAAGTATGATAATATTCTCCTTCATACTGAGCTGATTAGCCATCGGCTGACAAAATTGCTCACCATCAGGCGCTGTGAAAATCACCTCATCATATTCACGTTCCGACTTCAATTTTTCAATACAACGAAAAATCGGGTCACATTGTAGCACCATCCCAGCACCAAAACCGAACGCATAGTCATCCACACGGCGACGTACGTCAGTCGAATAGTCGCGCAAGTTATGCACTACAATCTCCACAAGACCCTTATCTTGAGCTCGTTTCAATATCGAACAGGTCAACGGACCTTCCATCATCTCAGGTAATACAGTGATAATATCTATTCTCATTTCGTCATGTAATAAAAAATATTTCAACTTGCAAAGATACAAAAAAAACACAAAACTTTTTATTGCTTATCTCAAAAATATTACATATCTTTGCAATAAATCAAAATATACATCAAAACGACAATTAATAAGAGCTTATAAATTCTAATAAATTTATCAAATAACAGACATGAAACTACGACTTATCTTCATTTTTACAATATTAAATGTATTTTATTTTGCTTTACGAAGCGAAAAAATTACCATAAATTACTATCATAAAGACTCTATTGTACATATTCAACAAGTAACTAATGGTGAACCAATTGGCATATTCCCTGAACTTAAATTGAAGTCATGCAACAAAGATATTACCATATTTGCAGGATGGATTGCCGAATCAGATATAACTAATTATCACACTCCAAGTAACACTACACCTACTTTCATCACCGAAGAATACATCCCAAATGTAGATATAAACCTTTACGCTACATTTGCAGATGGCGAAATATCTACCGATTCGACTTGGCAACGTATTAAGTCAACGAATGAGTTATCAGATAAAGAGAAAGTAATTATTGCTGCAAACGGATATAATTATGCTATAGGGAAAAATATCAATAATTCAGAACGCTTATCTGCAGTAGAAATCACAAAGAATGAAGATCAATCTATTATTACGCCCAACGATGATGTACAAATATTTACTTTAAATAAAATAAGTGATCTATTATGGGCTTTGCAAACAGACAATGGTTATCTTGGAAATAAGACGAAAGAAAATACTATAACCTATTATTCTGCAATAAAAGATTGGTCTTCATGGGGAATAACAATTAACCCCTCAACATATTCAATAGAATTTAATAACTGCTACACCTCCTATCCTCATTACTTATATTTTAATAAATATGATACATACTTTGCTTGTAAAAAAACATCAACCGCTAACCTTCTAATATACAAACAAAAAAAGACAGAAAAAATAAACTATATAGTTTGTACAGAGCCTGATGCTGTAGAATATACTATTACGCTTCACGATGGAGATAGCACTACTGAAATAAAATATTTTAGTGGCGAATCAATAGAAAAGCCCAAAACAAAACAATCTTTCGACCATTGGCAATTCTACGGCTGGACAACTACTCCTATAAGCCAAACCACAGATATCCCTGAAATTATAGAATTTCCATATACCCCAAAAGGAAATACTAAGTTATATGCTGTCTACTATGCCACAACTTCTGATAGCTTAATAATAAAAGATAAAATTATACCTGCCAATTGGATCATCAATGAAACTCGAAACTACAATACAATTATAGCACTATACAAAAACGACTATATCTTAATCCCTCATATCGACAATATAACCAAAATTGAGGTAGAAATGAAAAAAGATTCCGCTGCATATTATAGTCTGTACATAATAAGCGAGGTTGACAATAAATATTTAGTTCAAAGTACAAATAACGTATACACAAAACATATATTCGAATTCAACAAACCTATATCAACACCTATCCAAATAACATCTTCATCTTCCAAAACAACAAATGGTGTAATTATAAAAAACTTAACTATACATCACACTCCCATCTACACTACTGATGTACAAGAAGAAACACGTTATATAGTATCGTTTGACCCCAATACCACAAAAGAGGTAAAAAAACATTATTCTATATCACAACGATCAGGCGGAAATATCACACTACCCCAAAATAGTTTTATTGATGAGCTAGATTTTCTAGAATGGAACACCTCAAAAGATGGTACTGGCATAAAATACACCGATGCATCAACCATCAAAAATATAACATCAAACATCACACTTTATGCTCAATGGGGAATTATAAAGCAAATCAATAATTCCGAAATATTTAAGGTTGATAGTATAACCCAAATAGATCGTCTAATAATAAAATCTAACAATCAACACAATAGTGGAGAAATACAGATTAAAAAAACAGCCTCTCTTATTGTAAAAGAAAAAACAACTATCGAAACAACAATTGACAGTAATCATCATCACTTTTTCTCTTTACCATACGACTGTTATCTAGCTAATATCACCGCAATTGACAATACGAATAAAATAGTTACTTACGCCACAGATACCACCGATGGAGAATATGTGATATATAGATATGACCAAACCCTTGCTTCCCAAAATGTAAATAATATAGATAAAAATGCTTGGATTGAAATATTAGATCAGAAGTACATATTAAAAGCTAATCAGGGCTATATCATAACATATTTTGGAGAACAAGAGAGTATAAAAATTAATTTTCCAACAACCGAAACACTAATAATTACTGCTCCCTTTGATAAGACTTACAATTTAGGTCCTAATTATGAATGGTATACTAATAACGAAAAACTATCTAATTGTGGATGGAATTTGATTGGCCAACCTTATTATGAAACTTTAACACAAGGAGATTTAACTCATTACGTTACAATACCTAACATTGATGGCCAAACTTACACTCAATGCACATATAATGAAGCCTTAAAACAAGGATTGATAACTCCGTTCTCAGCTTTTTTCGTACAATTGCAAGAAAATTTAGCCCCAACTATTAGAACAGAAGAGTTGGACTATGCGCTATATGATGAAAAAGCATCTGATTTTGCGCATATTTATTTGTCGGACGGAAAAATGACTGACCGCACGTCAATATGCAATAATGCTCAACTTACTGCAGAATATGAAATTGGGTATGACTTAAAAAAATGGATTGGCTATGCTGAATATCCGCAAATATATACGATTGAGAAAAACATACCTCTTGCATACAATATGCAAAAAATAGATGAAACAAGTGCATTAACTATCGGCATATATACTCCAACAGAAGGAGAATATACTTTTTCTACAAATAAAAATTATCCTAACATTTACCTTACAGACAAAGAAACAAACACAACAACTAATCTCACACAATCAAATTATACAACATATTTATCGGAAGGAACAAATAACGACAGATTCGAAATATCTTTTCAACAAACAACATCTACTCAACTAATAACAAATAACACAAAAATTGAATATTTTGTACAGAATGGCACTATTTGGATTAAAAATTCACCTAAAAATGCAACAATATATATATACGATTGTACAGGTAAAATGATTGATAATACCAACTCCGACCATTACACTTTTGCACATAAAGGTCTATATCTCATAGCCATAACACACAATAGTAATAATAGTAATAGTAATAACAATAAAAAATTTTACAATTTTTTTGTAATATATTAATATTTTTTATTACCTTTGCAACAAAAGAAATATTCACTATTTTAATTAAAATTTACATCTATGAAAAAACTTTTATTAACTATTGCACTTATAGTATGTGCATTTATTTATGTTGAAGCGCAACCTCGCGCTGTCGGTGCTAACATTGGTTTTGGTATAAGCGCATCTTATCAACACAATCTCAGCGAAGCTAATTTTTTAGATATCGCTATTGACGTTCCTGGATTTAATGCAATTGGTGCCTCATGTACTTATGATTGGGTAAACCCATTCAATACATCAATTCCTTGGGCTTATGAAGGTTCTTGGAACTGGAGCCTTGGTGTTGGTGCTGGTGCTGGTTTTGGTTTTGGCGGTTGGGGTTATGCAGGTGTCGTAGGTCATTGTGGCGTTGCATACGACTTCGAATTCCCTCTTCAACTTTCAGTAGATTATCGTCCTAATATCGGTGCTGCATTTGGAAACGGTTGGGCAGGCTTCTATGGTGATGGTCTTTTTGCAGGTATAACACTTGGTGTTCGTTACAGATTTTAATTTAAGAGTAACAAGTAAAAAATAATAAGTCGCAAGATTTGTTATCCACAATAAAAAAGGTTGACTTCGAATACGAGGTCAACCTTATTTTATTAGCTATAGCACTATATTACTTACTTTTGGCGTGGGAATAACAAAATTGGAGTTCCATGGAATTCCCATGTTTCACGTAATTTGTTTTCAAGGAAACGCATGTATGGTTGCTTGATATATTGTGGCAAATTAGCAAAGAATACAAATGTTGGCACTTGTGTATCAGGCAACTGCGATACGTATTTAATCTTGATGTATTTACCTTTATAAGCTGGTGGTGGATAATTTTCGATGAGAGGTAAAAAGAATTCGTTGAGTTTAGCAGTAGAAATCTTACGTTTTTTGTTTTCGTATACCTCAATAGCTGTTTCTACAACTTTATAGATACGTTGTTTTGTAAGTGCCGATGTAAAGATAATTGGGAAATCGGTAAAAGGAGCCAAACGCTCACGAATTGCGTCTTCGTAACGCTTAATATCTTTTGGAGTTTTGCTCTCAATTAAGTCCCATTTATTTACACAGACTACTAAGCCTTTACGATTCTTCTGGATAAGTGAGAATATATTGAGGTCTTGACTTTCGATGCCACGAGTAGCATCAATCATAAGGATACAAACATCAGAATTTTCGATAGCACGAATCGCACGAATAACTGAGTAATACTCAATATCTTCGTTAACTTTTGCTTTCTTACGAATACCTGCTGTATCGACGAGATAGAAGTCATGACCAAATTTATTGTAACGAGCATAAATAGAGTCACGCGTTGTGCCTGCAATGTCAGTTACGATATGGCGATCTTCTCCAATGAAAGCGTTGATAATAGATGATTTACCTGCATTTGGACGACCTACTACGGCGAAACGAGGTAGTTCTTCAAGTTGTTCGTTATTATCTGGTTTGAGATATTCAAGAAGACGGTCAAGCAACTCGCCAGAGCCAAGACCATTGATAGCCGACATAATGTAAGGATCACCAAGACCGAGACCATAAAATTCGGCTGCTTGATATTGAAGATCGAAGGTATCGACTTTATTTGCTACTAAAATAACTGGCTTTTTAGCCGTACGAAGAATTTGAGCTACATGTTGGTCGAGATCAGTAATACCACTCATGACATCAACTACAAACATGATAACATCAGCCTCTTCAATAGCGATAGCAACTTGACGATTAATTTCTTCTTCGAAAATGTCTTCAGAATTTACGACCCAACCACCTGTGTCAACAACAGAAAAATCACGACCACACCATTCGCAAAGTCCGTATTGGCGGTCACGAGTTGTACCTGCCTCATCATTTACAATTGCACGACGAGACTTAGTCAAACGATTGAAAAGCGTAGATTTACCCACATTTGGGCGACCTACAATTGCAACTAAATTACTCATTATAAATAAAATACTTTATGGCTGCCGCAGTCTTCACAGACTCTCCGTCACTCCCAATATTCATCACCAGAGCGGAAAAGCAACCGAGGTTAATAATTCGACTGCAAAGTTACAAAAAAATCCTTAAAAATCAAGAAAAAAATCTTGCACAAACAGAAAAAATATAGTAACTTTGCACAAATTTAGGCTATACTATTTTGACATTATGAATCTACACAATAGAACACATCAGCATTATCCTCTCGGCGCTGTACAATTAGCAGTGCAAGTATCTGTTTTCTATTGTTTTATTAATATTAAGGAGTAACTATTTTTTAATAGATAGTTACTCTTTTTTTTAATTTATAATCAACTACTCAAAATAAAAAACAAAAACAATGCGATACAGAATGAGTTTCACTACTCACTACTCGCGACTAACAATCTGATATATGAGAAAATTATTGCTTAAAAATGCACTTATCTTCCGCGACTGTGGATTCGAGAAAACAGACATCCTCATTGTGGATGGAAAAATTGCTGAGGTACGCACTTCACTCAAAGATGAAGAGGCCGAAGTGATAGATATGGTTGGTCTTTCTATCTTGCCTGGCTTAGTTGACCTTCACGTACATCTACGTGAACCTGGTTTTGAACATAAAGAGACCATATTATCAGGCACTTCTGCTGCAGCTCGTGCTGGTTATACTGATGTATTTACAATGCCTAATTTACGTCCTGCACCAGATACTACTGAGAATTTGAATGTGCAATTACGCGCTATTCGTAGTGATGCAAAGGTGAATGTGCACCCTTACGGTTGTATTACTATGGGCGGTCGTGGCGAAGGTGAATTGGTTGATTTTGCAGCTCTTGCGCCATACGTATGGGGATTTTCGGATGATGGAAGGGGCGTGCAATCGGACGACCTTATGCGCAAAGCAATGATTGAATGTAAAAAATTGAATAAAACTATCGTGGCTCACTGCGAAGTGAATGAGTTATTGAAAGGTGGCTACATCCACGATGGTGAATATGCTCGCAGAAATGGTCACCTCGGCATTTGTTCTGAAAGTGAATGGCGTCAAGTTGAACGAGACTTAAATCTTGTACGCGAAACAGGTTGTAAATATCATGTTTGCCATATTTCAACTAAGGAGACTGTGGAATTGATTCGTGAGGCCAAGAAAGAGGGATTGCCTGTAACTTGTGAAACTGCGCCACATTATCTCATTTTAACAGATATGGATTTGAGAGAAGATGGTGCTTATAAGATGAATCCACCTCTACGCTCATCAGAAGATAAAGCTGCTTTAATTAAAGGCATTCAAGATGGTACCATTGACTGTATTGCTACAGACCATGCCCCACATGCTGCAAGCGAGAAGATTTGCGGTTTAAAAGATAGTGCATTCGGTATCACAGGTCTTGAAGTGGCATTCCCATTGTTATTTACTTACTTAGTAAGAAAAAATATTATCACAATGGAACGCCTTATTGAGCTTATGTCAACTAATCCTCGTAAAATTATGGGCTTGCATCCTGTAACAATCGGAGAATATGCCGACTTGGCTATTATGAACCTTGACACTGATTACAAACTCAATACAAATCACTTTGTATCAAGTGGAAAATCAACACCATTTGCAGGCTGGAAGGTGAATACGGAATGTGTAATGACTATGATTAAAGGCGAAATTGTTTATTCACTATACAATTCGTAAATATAGTAACGAGTAGCTAGTAACGAGTAACGAGAATTTCGCGACAAGAAAATAATCTCACTGCTTACTACTAACTACAAAAAAATCTAATACAAACGAGGCGAAACCGAGCACAAAAGTCTCGCTACTCGCTACTAAATATCTAACTTATGACTCCATACAATAAAAAAATCGTTCTTGAAAACGGTTATGAATTTTTTGGTTATGGCTTCGGCGCAGACCGCGAAGCTATAAACGAAATTGTTTTCAATACTTCGATGGTAGGATATCAAGAGATTATCTCAGACCCATCATATACAGGACAAATGGTTGTGATGACTTATCCACTTATAGGAAACTATGGCATCACAGATGAAGACTATGAAACAAAATTCCCTACTTGTGGTGGTCTTATTGTGAGAGAATATAACGATGTACCTTCTAACTTTCGCTACACTAAAACACTAAACGAAGTACTTGAAGAACACAATATTCCAGGTATTATGGGTATTGACACTCGTCGTCTTACTCGCATCATTCGCTCTGAAGGTTCTCAACGAGTAATTATCACTGATATAAATACAACAAAAGAGGAGGCATTGAAACGCATTACCGAAACTCCAATAATGCATGACCACGTAGCACAAGTGAGTTGCAAAAAACGTTGGTTCTCACGTACTCCTAACCACAAATACGATGTAGTAGCAATTGACTGCGGTATTAAATACAACATTATTCGTGCATTGAATGCTCGTGGATGTAATGTAACAGTTGTGCCTTACGACACTACAGCAGAAGAGATTCTTGCATTCCAACCAGATGGCTTGTTCCTCTCTAATGGTCCTGGCAACCCAGAAGATGTTACAACAGTTATCAACCTCGTGCGTGAATTACGTGGCAAATTGCCAATCTTTGGTATCTGTCTTGGCCACCAAATGATTTCACTTGCATACGGAGCACAAACATACAAACTCAAATTCGGTCACCGTGGAGGTAACCACCCTGTAAAAAACTTACTCACTGGCAAAGTGGAAATCACTTCACAAAACCACTCTTATGCTGTTGACGAAAAAACACTCGCTAGCACAGGCCTTGAGGTGACACACATTAATATATTAGACAACACAGTAGAAGGTGTTCGCTCTGAAAAAGACAAAGTATTCTCGGTGCAATATCACCCAGAGAGTGCTCCAGGTCCACAAGATAGTGCGTACTTGTTCGACCAATTCATTTCACTAATGCATAATGCATAATTCATAATGCATAATTATCCGACTATGAAAGTTACAGAGGAAAACATAGTTGCGCAGAAAAGCAGAAATTTTGCTCTAAGATGCATAAAGCTTTACAAATACTTAACAAACGAACAAAAAGAATTTGTATTATCTAAGCAACTACTCCGCAGTGGAACTAGCATAGGAGCAAATATTAAAGAAGCAATAAGAGGTCAGTCAAAAGCAGACTTCGGAGCAAAAATGAATATAGCATTAAAAGAAGCTAGCGAAACAGAATATTGGATCGATCTACTCACGGCATCTGAATATTTAACACCCCAACAAGGTAATAGCATTTTAACAGATTGTCAAGAACTAATAAAATTATTAACCTCAATAGTAAAAACAACCTTTTCTAATTCATAAGTAATAATTTCCACACTAAAAAATTATGAATTATGAATTATGAATTATGAATTAATATAGCTATGCCAAAAAGAACAGATATAAAAAAGGTAATGGTCATCGGATCGGGTCCGATTGTGATTGGACAGGCTGCCGAATTTGACTACGCAGGTACTCAAGCATGTCTTGCTTTGAAAGAAGAAGGTTACGAAGTAATTCTCGTGAACTCTAACCCTGCAACTATTATGACTGACACCAACATCGCCGACAAGGTGTATATGGAGCCTCTCACATTGGAATATGTAGCAAAAATTATTCGCTACGAACGTCCTGATGCAATTGTACCAAGCCTTGGTGGTCAGACAGGTCTTAACCTCGCAGTTCAACTTGCCAAAAAAGGTGTACTCGAAGAGTGTGATGTTGAAATTCTTGGTACTTCGTTTGAAAGTATCGAACGTGCGGAAGACCGCGAACTCTTCAAAGAACTCTGCGAATCGTTAGGCGAACCGGTGCTCCCTTCTATCATTGCCAACAATATGAAGGAAGGTCTAGAAGCTGCTGAGAAAATTGGCTATCCAGTTGTACTCCGTCCTGCATTTACATTAGGTGGTACTGGTGGTGGTTTTGCCGACAACGAAGAGGAATTCCG
>JAEIGA010017575.1_pt1 | contig 10897 bp, 4 predicted proteins | sample 9270691 | NCBI WGS metagenome assembly JAEIGA01 (sample SAMN17057246, study PRJNA624740) | gut metagenome | biome: biome; isolation source: fecal sample | host: Bos grunniens | place: China: Xizang | collected 2019 | reverse complement strand
TTTTTATGCTGCATGAAGACTATACAATGGAAGATTTGAAAAAAGCACGCAATTTGTTGATGAAAGTGTATCATCCCGACGTGGCGGGCGTGGCAGATACCACAGAAGCTTCTCAAATTATTAACCGCAGTTTTGTATTGCTCAAGAATCATTTAAAGCTTCAAGAAAAATCTAAACTCCAATTGGACGATTCCGTTGGTGATTCATTATAATTTATGCCTCTTGTCTTTGTTTGACAAGAGGCTTTCTTCTATTTTAAATACAAATTAAGAAAAGGAATTTCACAATGGGAAAACATCTAAAATACAACTTGGCAATATTCGCCAGTCTGTTGGACTTGGCAGTTATTTTTATAGGGGGAGCTCTATTAGCTTGGGGCATCATGGAAAAAGGAAATCCATTTAAAACCGTCCCTGGAATTGTATTAATACTTATAGGACTAGCTTTGTGGTATCCTTGCCGAACATGGCGTGTCCAAACAAGACGTGATGTCGAGTATGATGAATTCGGTATTTCTAAGAGCAAAGGTAATTATGAATACCTTTCCAAAAAAGAAAGAGACCAAATTGATTTAAAGAAAACGGCAGATATGGAGCGTCTGCTTAGCGCCACAGCATTAAAGAAAATGACAAAACCTGGGTCTACGTTGCCTATGAAAGATTTGCAAAATATGATAGGCTTGTTACCAGTTAAACAAAAAATCGAAGAAATGGTTGCCCGCATGCAGTTTGAACAAGAAGAAAAACAGCAAAAAGGCAAAAAGAAAACTCAAAATTCTATGGGGTCCATGGGCGGACGGCACATGTGTTTCACAGGTGCACCTGGCACTGGTAAAACTACAGTTGCGCGTATAATGACTGGTTTTCTATATAAATATGGATATATCAAAGAAAACAAGGTCATCGAAATTGATGGTAACTTTTTAAAAGCAGGTACAGAGTCTGCTTTAAAAACAGAGCTAGTTGTTCGTTCGGCCTATGGTGGAGTGTTGTTTATTGATGAGGCTTATGCCTTAATGGAATCAGGAGATGGCTCGGGCGAACAAGCTATTGCCACGCTGATTAAGCAAATGGAAGATAATCGCGACAAGTTTATATTAATTATTGCGGGTTATACAAATGAAATGAAAATGCTCATTGACCAGAACCCTGGCTTTGAATCCCGTATTAAAGAATATTTAGACTTCCCCGATTATGATTATATCGAAATGAGAGAGATTGCTCAGTCGATGGCAAATCAAAACAACTTCTGTATAGATGATAAAGCCTATGACGTATTTGATGCTATCGTTGCTCGTGAAAGAAAATTGCGCTCTTTTGGTAACGGCCGTACAGTTCGTAATATCGTAGATAAAGCAATTGATAGACATACTTTAAATTTGGCTCGCGGAGTTGTTCCCGCAGATAAAAGATATACTCTGTGTTCAGAAGATTTCCAGAACTTGAAACTCGGTACGATAACAACAAATACCCGCGACAGCATTGCTAGTTCTCTCCGCAAACCAATAGTGTGAAGAAAATACCACATTACAACCAAATAGACCCTATAGTTCTATAGTTTTAGAGTTATAATATTAAAAAATAATGCCAACGAGATTCTTGAAAAAGAGTCTATTGGCATTTCTTTCGTTAACAAGAAAAAGAAAGGAAGACAGAAAATGATACGCTTATCCAATATAAAAAAGATATATACGACGGGCGATTTAACACAGGCCGCTTTGAATGATGTATCTTTGGAATTCCGCGAAAGCGAATTCGTCGCAATTCTAGGCCCGTCGGGCTCAGGTAAAACCACATTGTTGAATATTGTTGGTGGCCTGGACCGCTATGATGAGGGCGAAGTTGCTATTCGTAATGTCTCTACCAAAGAGTACACAGATAGAGATTGGGATTCATATCGAAACCAAACAATAGGCTTTGTTTTCCAAAACTACAATCTAATTCCGCACCAAACAGTATTAGCAAACGTAGAGTTGGAAATGACATTGGCAGGTATGCCCAAAGCTGAAAGATTAGCCGCGGCAAAGACCGCATTGTATCAGGTCGGTTTGGCACAACATATGCATAAATATCCTACACAGCTGTCTGGCGGTCAGATGCAGCGTGTTGCAATCGCGCGTGCACTTGTTAATAATCCTGATGTTGTGTTGGCTGACGAACCCACAGGCGCCTTGGACTCTGAGACAAGCACTCAAATTATGGGATTACTAAAAGAAGTTGCCAAGGACCGTTTGGTTATCATGGTTACCCACAACCAGGAAATAGCAGAGACATATGCGTCTCGTATTATTAATATCAAAGATGGCCAGGTTGTATATGACTCCAATCCTTACGAAACAGACTCAAAAAGCATTCCTGCTGTTGTAAAACCCAGAACATTATCCACGATGTCTTTGACGACAGCCTTAAACTTGTCTTGGACAAATTTAAAAACAAAGAAAACACGTTCTTTTCTAACTGCATGTGCTGGGTCATTAGGTATTATAGGCATAGCTTTGATTTTAGCTTTGTCAACTGGCATGAATCAATATATCAAAGACAGCCAGGAAGAGATTATGGCATCTTATCCTGTACAAATTCAACAAGAAGCAGTCGACCTTGCTGCATTGCTGCAGGAGAATAAAGAAAGTGTTGACATAACGGGACGGGAACCTGGTGTTTATGCCGATTTAGCATCCCTAAATTCTCAGTCCACAGCAGATAATGTTATTATTAATGATTTAGCTGAATTTAAAGTATGGTTAGACAATTCAATGAATCCCATTCACCAATACATCAGTAAAAATGGCGTTGTATATAATTATGATGTGAACTTTGAATTGTTTGGAAAAGATGTTAATGACCAGTTGGTATCAGTTAATACAGTTGTCCCTGAAACAAAAAAACATACAGTCACATCGACTCCATGGTCTCCATTGGCGAAGTTGACAGGCGAAGATGTTTCTTTGTTTACGCAAATCTTATCTGACAAAAAAGGACAAGTAGATGAATTGGTGCAAAACCAATACGAATTGGTAGATGGCAAGTGGCCCTCTGAACCTACTGATATTGTCCTTATGTTAAACGCTTATGGAGAAATTCCAGCATCAACTTTGTATGGTTTAGGTACTTTGCCTTTAACAGAATATGAAGACGCCATGAAAACTATTGATAGAGGAGATTTGATTCAACCAAAAACATTACAAGTAGATTATTCTGATTTGGTCGGCAAAACTTTCAAATTGGTTGTTGAATCTGATAAGTATATCAAAAACGATGCAGGCGAATTCATCTATTATGGCAACGATATGGAAAAGTTGCAGCAGGTTATCGAAAGCTATTCCACCGAAGTAACTATTTGTGGTATTATTAGAGCAACAAGTGAGTCGCCAATGTATTCTCAGCCAATTGGATATACGACAGCTTTGACAAATTACTTGTTGGACCGCGTCAACAATAGTAATGTTGTACAGTCTCAGATGGCAACTCCCGATATCAATATTTTAACTGGATATGCATTTGTTGCATCCTCTAATAACGATAAAATTAGAGAAGTAAAAACTTATTTCAATACCATGGATACCATTGATAAGGCTAATTATGGCAAAGAAATAATTTTATCCATGAGAGGCGATTCTGATGAAACTCGTGAGTATATTGCTGGTATGACCGAAAACGACTTGGTAAAGGTTGCGCAGCAGCAAATACTTGCTATGAGTGATGCAGATTTGTTAGAGGTATATCCAACTCTATTATCCAAAGCTTCATATGATATCAACATGTCCAAGTTCGGATATGTAGATTATAATAAACCTGCTTCTATTGATATTTATATTAATTCTTTTAACAATAAAAACAATGTTGTTAAATATATTAATGCATATAATAATGCAGTAGAGGAAAGCAAACAAATTGTATACACAGATTACGTTGGATTGATGATGTCTTCTATCACAACGATTATTAACGCTATTTCCTATGTATTAATGGCTTTTGTTTCTGTTTCATTGATTGTGTCTTGTATCATGATAGGCATTATTACCAACATTTCCGTAGTGGAACGAACCAAAGAAATCGGTATTCTGAGAGCCATTGGCGCGTCTAAACAAAACATTTCTCAAGTGTTTAACGCAGAAACCTTTATCATCGGACTAGCTTCTGGTATTATAGGTATTTTGGCAGCCGCAGTTTTAACCATTCCAATCAACTCATTGATTCACATGGTTTTGCCTGAAATTCCTATTCGAGCACAAATTCCTGTTGGTGCTGTTATTATTCTCATTGCAATCAGCATTGTAATCACTATTATTGGCGGCCTGTACCCAGCCAAGAAAGCTTCTAATATGGACCCTGTTAAGGCTTTACGAAGTGAATAATATTTAAGAGTTAAGAGGTGTTGTTTTCAACACCTCTTTTCTTTGCCCTATATTTAAGCCCCTCTGATGCTATAATAAATACAGATATTTATACAGAGAGAAGGATTATTATGATTATTGATATTAATATCGACACTGTTATGCGCAGTGGTCAGGTTTTTAGCTATGATGAGTTCGATGGTAAATATAAGGTATACTCTGCGGACAAAATGTGTCTAGCCATTCCCTTGGAAGAAGATAAAAACAAGACTCGTGTTGTGTGTACGCCTCAGGACGAAGATTATTGGAAGCATTATTTTAATGCAGACCAGGGACGTCGCCTGGAAAAAGAAATGATGACTTCTGATAATCCTTTTATTATTAAGTGCATGGAATATTCGACAGGCATGACCATGCTTAATCAAGACTTCTGGGAAATGATTGTCTCTTTTATTATTTCTCAAAGAAATAGCATCCCCGCTATTCGTAAAATTTTGAGAGGAATTAGACAGACACATGGCGCATATAAGGCAGTTGTGTTAGATGGTCAGGGTTATTCTTATTACGCATTCCCCTCAGCTCAACAAATGAAGGGTTTTACTATCGAGGATTTGCAGGGGTTGAGTTTGGGATATCGAGATAAATATATTCTGGATGCCATTCGTTGGTTTAATGGTAATCACAGTTTGTGGGATAAAATGACCCATGATGAGAAAATTAAAAAGCTGCAGGAAATCAGAGGGGTTGGACCCAAAGTTGCTAACTGTATAGCGCTCTTTGCGTTGAATGACCTAGAATGTTTCCCTGTGGACGTTTGGATTGAAAGATTACTCAATGAAAAAGTAGTCACAGAAAAAGACATTGCTCAATATAAACATAGCGCAGGTTATCTAAATCAAATTATCTATTTCTATGCAATTATGCATAAAGACGAATTCACTAAGAAAGAAGAGTGATATTTATGACTTTTGAACAAATTTTGGCTCGTCCAGAATATGATTTTATGAAGACACACCCTAGTTTGGGTAAAAATATTATCTTGTTAACCTACGGGGGCTCTCATGCTTACGGTACGAATCACGAGGGGTCTGATATTGACCTAAGAGGTATTGCAAGTCGTTCTCGTGCTGAAATTTTAACGGGTGAAGATTGGGAGCAAGTAGTAGAAAGAGAAACAGATACAACAGTATATAGCCTGGACAAATATATTTTTCTGGCTCAGGAAAACAACCCTAATACTATTGAGTTGATTGCTCCTAACACCCCCTACGGGTTTGCCATTCTGACTCCTCCTGGTAAAATGTTAGTCGACAACAACCATATGTTTTTGTCTAAGCAGGTGGAGCGTACTTTTGGTAAATATGCTGACACCCAGCTTCGTAGACTTATGAACAAGGCCGCACGCAAAATGCCGCAAGCAGAGCTTGAAGCCCATATTTTGAAAAGCATGAAGTCTCAGGAACTTATTTATAATGCTAAATTTGCGGACCATGACAAGGAATATATCAAACTTTATTTGGATGATGCCGTTAGTGAGGGATTAGACAGAGAGATTTTCATTGATGTGCGTTTGGAACATTTGCCTTTGCGCAAATGGCCATCTATGATTAATGATTTTGCCAACATTGTCACGACATATGATAAGATGGGCCAACGCAATAAAAAAGCTATTGAACATCACAAAATCAATAAGCATATGACACATCTCATTAGACTGTATTTAATGGCTATTGATATTCTGGAAAAAGAAGAAATCATCACTTATCGTGGAGACGACTTGCCTCTATTAAAATCTATTCTTAACGGCGATTATATGGATGATAACAGCCAACCCACCCCTGAATTTGAGGAACTGGTAAATGGTCTTGCGGATAGAATGGCATATGCTGCAAAAAACACCTCTTTGCCATTGTATCCTGACGCAAAGAAAATTCGAGATTTGAAATATGCATTAAATGCAATGATTGTTGACCTATAAGTAGAAAAACTCCGAACTGATTATTGCGGTTCGGAGTTGTTTCTTTTCTATCAACGTGAACCCCTATTCTTCTATACTAAAACCAGACGAATTATGGGCTTTGTGCCCTTAACTATGAGAATGAATCTCAGGAGGCGTGAAAGATGAAGAAACTGTTAAACAAGAAAGCCTTTACGCTTGTTGAAATTGTTGTGGCTATCGGCATATTAGCCGCAGCATCTGTTGGTATCGGCGCAATTGTCGTTGCCGTCCAGAACAATTCGCAAAAGCAATTCCAACAAGGCGATTTACAACAGCAATTATCTAATGTCCAAGAGTCTTTAAAGAATGACTTATTGACCACGAATGCTGGTGTGAAATATTGGATTCAGGATGAAATTGGTACATTCGTTGAAAGCGATGGCGCTAATAAAAACCCTGATAGAAGTAAGATTGTTGCCATGTACAACATGGATTATATTGACAATACCCTTACTAAAACATATGTCAAATATGATGCAGATACTGACATTCTTTATAAAGCAGAATTTTCAGATACGGTCGTTTTTGACCAAAGTAAAAAAATGTTGTTGGATGAAAGTCCTGATGATGTAACAAACAACTCCAATTTGGAGTGGTATGTTTATGCGCAAGGAATTACAAATTTCTCTATGGACTTGTCTAAATATGAAGAGAATCAAACCATTAATTATAATGTCAATATAAACAGTGACAATAATGACTTTGAATCTGACAATACAGTGAATGTTCGTAATGAAATTCCTATTAACGACGCTACTATTTTGGAAAACTACGACCAGGCTGTTGTTGCATATCCTGCTCTGAAAAACACGAGCTTTGTATACAACGGTCAAGAACAATCTCCGAAACAATTGGATGTCAACTCTCGTTACGTTGAGATACGTATTACCGACCCTGAGACAGATAGAATTTCTGCTACAAATGTTGGTACCTATCGTATCACTTACCATTTAAAAAATGCGATTTGGGCAGATGGTACAACAGATGATTACACGTTGGAGTGGCAAATTATTCCTCGTGAAATCAAAGTGGAATGGCTCGCTTGGACTTGGGTGTATGATGGACAACCTCATACTGCTGAATATCATTTAAGCAATGTTATTCCTTCTGATTTGACACAAGGCGCTGTCGTAGAATTACATAATGGTACATTGGATGGCCAATATGGAACAAAAACAGCCACCTTGGTAGTCAAGAACCCTAATTACACGATTAAAGAAAATCAAGAAAAAGAAATCTCCATCACAAAGGGTGTAGCTGAGTTTACAGTTCTCCCCCAGCCCGCTGGCACAGCCGATGCTCCTTTGGTCTATAATGGCCAAGCTCAACCGTTAGTTATCCCTGGTTCAACTGGCTGTGGTACAATTTATTACAGCTTGTCTGCTAATTCAGGATTTTCTACTAGCGTTCCCACCGCTATTTCCGCGAATGGTGAAACTCCATATATTGTGTATTACTACATTGAAGGAACAGGCAGTTATGCCAATTCCGAAAAAAGATATATGGAAGTCGTTATGAAGCGCGCAATCCCTGCTATTCAAAAGCCCATCGCTTTTGATGGTGTTAATTACGTAACCAACTACGATGGCTCCGTTAAAAACCTGTTGTATTTTGCAGGCTCTACTTCTGCTGCAACTGCGCAAGAAACGAATTTCTTGTACAGCTTGGATGGCAACACATATTCAACAGAACTACCTACAGGTGTATCTGCCAATATGAAATACACTGTTTGGTACAAATCCAAAGAAACAGATAATTTCCAAGAAACAATACCTCAGTATGTAGAAGCTGTTATTTCAAAAACAGAGCGTCCCTCTGATAGTTTTACATTACCCACTCCAAATAACACCACATACAATGGTTCTATGCAATCATTATTTATTCCTGGCACTGGACACGCGACCCAAGCCGCAGGATGGATGTATAAATTGGCAGATGGCGAATGGTCTACTGCAATTCCTCAGAAAGATGCAGCTGGAAGTTATGAGGTTTATTTAAAACTGCCCGAAACAGCAGACTATGCTGAATACGTTTTAGAAACACCCGTAGTAGTAACCATTGACAAGGCGGTCGCACAATATAAGTTAAATTCTGTGCCATCGGCGTTACCTTATTTAACCTACTCTGGTCAACCGCAAAGTTTAGTAAAACATGGGTTAACATCAGATGGAATTATTCATTATGCAATAGGACCAACAGTCGATTTTCCCAACAAAGACGCTTTCTCTGATAAAATTCCTCAAGGAACAGGCGCAGGCGAATATTATGTTTTCTGTTATATAAAAGGCGACAGTAACCATTATGATAGCGATATTATGTTCATCAATGCGAAAATCGCAGCTACTGAGCCACAAATTGCCGCAAAACCAGTTGCATTAAATGCTCAATACAACGGAACAGACCAGTTGCTAATCACCACACAGGGACTATCTGATAACGGAACCCCATTGGTCTATTCTTTGTCAGATGAAGGTAATTCTTGGAGCGAAATTCCTCCTAGTGCAGCCAATGCAGGCACTTACACTGTATACTACAAAGTCCCAGCTAATGATAACTATGGAGAATCAGAAATTCATTCTGTAATTGCTACGATTCAACAGGCTGAAACACAAATTACAGGACCCCAAGGTATTAATGGATTAGTATATAATGGTACAACGCAACAATTGTGTTATGTAGGTGATACTGAATTTGGCGAATTTGAATACAGTGTTAACAGCCAACAACAGTGGACTTATAACATTCCTTCTGCTGTCAACGCAGGTAGATACGAAATATATTGGCGCGTCACAGAGACCAGCAATTATAAAGGCGCTGAGGGTAAAATTACTGTTGTCATACAACAACAAACTTTAGATTATACTCCACCAGAAGCTAGTCAACTCGTATATAATGGTGAATCTCAGTCTTTGGTTGTTCTTGACTCAGGGTCTGTCGCAGATGGCTATCATTTCGAATACAGAGAATTTGACCCAGCTGCGGCCTGGTCAGAATTACCGCCATATAGAATTGACGCAGGAACATATTATGTGGAATATCGTATAGTTGCGGATGATGATACAGTCGGTGATAATATCGAGGCACCTCAGGATAAAATCGTAGCTGTTATCAATCCCGCTATCCCAACCGTCCATGTCCAACCCGCATCAGGCCTGGTCTTTAATGAAAGTTTGCAAGACTTAATTGATATGGATAATACGACAATTGATATCGGCGAGTTGGAATTTGCAACCGACCCCGATGGCCCCTATTATTCATACGCGTGGGCACAAGATGCAGGAACATATTCTGTTTTTTGGCGTACAAAAGAAAATGATAATATCATTCAACAGAGTGGTATTGTTACAGTTACCATTGACCCGTTAGAAGTAGATTATCCCGTGTTTGAATCTGTTCAACTACAATATAATGGCGAGTATCAATTCCCAGAAATAACTGTTAATAGTAGCTATATTAGCATTATCGCAGGAGCAGAAATCCAAAAAGATGTAGCTCCAATGGGTTATGAAATTGTTTTTGGACTCAATTCTAATAATGTTGTTTGGCCAGGAGGGAACGCGGATAATTATGTAGCAACTTGGTACATTACAAAGGGTAGCGCTATGCCCTTCACCGCTCCTGTTCCAACACCACAATCATTTACAGGGTATCCTCTATCAATATTTACTCCTGCAACCGTAGATAGTGCGGTAGGAACTGCTTTATATCGTATTGTAGGGTATAAAGCCCTTGGTGCGAATAGTTGGACGACTTATACCGAAGAGGAGCAACCATGGTCAACGGCACTTCCTCTATGTACTGAAATTGGAGAATATACATTTGCATATCAAATAACCAGTTACAATTACGAAGACGTACCCTCTACCGAATTTGTTTCTATGGTGCAAAAGGGCGTTATGGAAGTAACTATTGACAACCTATCTACTATGTACACGGGAACGAGTCAACAACCTACAATAGATATTGCTAAACTTGGTAGTGATGCAATATCGGAAGAGACATGGGTGTATGATGACCATAACCAACCTCTTGTTCAAAAACGACTTGTTGTTGAAATTTCACAAGATGATGGAGCAACCTGGGAAAAATATTATTCTTCCCATGACCCTCGCTATAATCCAGATGAATGTTTTGGGGAAATTCTTCCAGGAGTGTACCCTATTAAGGTGCGCATATCCGACACGCTTGAAGAATATGAAACATATGAAAGTGAGATTCACAATTTCGTTATTACTCACGCGCAAGCTACATATACAAGCAATCTAAAAACAGAACCCCTCGTTTATAATGGAACAGAACAGACTTTAATAGTAGACACATCCATAAAAAACAATTTATATTTTGAATATCAAATGGCCACGGCAGAAATTGGGGACAATGGTGAATTAACGATAACCTCTAATTGGTCTGCTAGAACGACTACTATTCCTTCTGCCATCAACGCAGGCACATATGCTATTCGAGTTTGGGCTGTAGCGGAGGAAAATTATAAAATTCTTTCAAGTGATAATCAAGAATTGGATGAAATTGAAGTCGAAACAATTAAAGCATATATTGAAAAAGCA
>JAEIGA010017574.1_pt1 | contig 10897 bp, 7 predicted proteins | sample 9270691 | NCBI WGS metagenome assembly JAEIGA01 (sample SAMN17057246, study PRJNA624740) | gut metagenome | biome: biome; isolation source: fecal sample | host: Bos grunniens | place: China: Xizang | collected 2019 | reverse complement strand
GTGCGCAATCGCAACGGTGGTGCGACCAGATGCCAATTCATCAAATGATTTTTGAATACATACTTCGGTTTCTGAATCCAGCGCAGAGGTCGCTTCGTCCAAAATCAAAATTGGGGCGTCTTTCAAAAACGCACGCGCAATCGCGATACGTTGACGTTGACCGCCGGATAATTTTATTCCCCTGTCACCCACCAAAGAATCATATTTCTTGTCTGTGGCCATTATAAAATCGTGCGCCATAGCACGCTTGGCCGCGGAACGCACCGCAACCAACGACGCATCGTTTTTTCCGTATGCGATGTTATCACGCAATGTACGATTAAACATTGTGGGTTCTTGTGGAATAAATGCGATACTGCGACGCAAAGAATCTTGGGAAACATTGCGGATGTTTTGGCCGTCTATTAATATTTCACCACTGGTCGGATCATAAAAACGCATTAACAAGTTTACCAAGGTTGTTTTACCCGCACCCGACGCACCAACTACACCAACACGTTCGCCACAGGATATTTTCAAATTAAAGTTACGCAAAACCCATTTACGTTTGTACTTAAACGACACATTGCGAAACTCTATTTCGCCACATGTAACCTGTAAGTCGGGCGCATTGTTCGCATCCATTACATCAACAGGCACAACCAATTCTTCGTATGCACGCACCGCAGAACCCAACACATCCGTTATATTCGGGATTTGATTTACCAATTGTCCAATTGTGCCCATAACGGTAAAGAATACAGAATTGGTAAATACTATTTCTGCAACAGTAATTTCACCACGCATATACAACCACACAGACAAAAACAAAGTAACGCCATAACATATATCCCACAACACCATTGGAAAGCCCCAGAACCAACGTTGGACAAAAGATTTGTGTTTATACTGCTTAATCTGATTATTTCGTGCAGGATCAAGGTACTTCTTTTCATGCAATGCGCCTGCAAATAATTTAACAATAGAAAAGTTTGATATACTGTCAACACTTTTACCGGATACTTCGCTGGTTGAACTGCTGTATTCCTTGGCGGCACGGTTCATGGGTTTAATCATAATCCAACTGTATATGGCACGCATGGCAAATACAATTCCAAACATAATCGCAACATATGTGTTAATCGAGAAAATCAACCCTACGTTTATCAGAACAACCACCAACAGACACGTCAAGCGCCAAAAATCAATCACCGCATCTACACCTTTGGCAACATACATAATTTGAGTATGAACTTTGCCCGCCATACGCCCAGTCCAAAACGACATTGATTGGTTATATACATAATCACTTAATTTAATCCAAATGCGATTTTGAACCAATGGCCCCCAACGTGAATAACAAACATCACGGAATAACATCGAAACATCAATCAACAACAGCAACGAAACAATCATTACAATTGTCGGCCAAGCGTACTCGATAAACGTCACACCAGATGGCACAGGATTTTCAAACAACGCGATAAACCAACGCTGGAAATTCGGGAATAAAACACCATCCATAGAAACAATGAAAAAGAATACGGCCCACGCGATAATCGCGCCAATTGACCCACGTACGGAATACCGCAAATAAAAACGCCACAGCGATTTTGGCAATACCGTATCTGATTTTTGTTTCATTATTTAGCCCCCTGATTTGTAATTATTTCTTTGAATATCTCGGCCGGAATTGTACCACCTGTGATTGCGGTATCCATTGGTGTAAAATCATCGTTACCCATCCATACGCCAATCACTCTGTTTGGTGTCGCACCAACAAACCACGCATCACGGTTTTCATTGCTGGTCCCTGTTTTACCGCCCAAAACACCATCAACGCGCGCACGACCGCCCGTACCCCCCGACGCAACAACATCCGCCAACATTGTTTGCATATATCCAACCGTATCAGGTGCCAAGACCATAATAGGATCCGACGGGTTACGATTGTAAATAACATTGCCACGCATATCGGTTACTTTTGTAATAGAATACGGACGCACCGATTGGCCGTTGTTCCATATAACCGCATATATATTCGTCAAATCCAACAATGTCATTTCGGACGCCCCCAACACAGTTGAATATTCGCGACGCAATTTAGTTCCAACACCCAAACGTCCCGCCATATCCAACACCGCATCAATACCATAGGTTTCGGTCAACTTTAATGGAACAGAGTTAACACTTTTCGCAAAAGCCGTTGCCAATGTTATATCGCCATAATAACGTTCGTTATAGTTCTTGGGACTGTAATCACCAATTGCAAACGGAGAATCATTTACAAAAGCATCAGGCGTCATACCATTTTCCAACGCAACCAGATAGACCACGGGCTTAAACGCACTGCCCGATTGGCGTGGGGCGGTTGCGCGATTAAATTGACTGGCTTGATAATTGGCACCACCCGACATTGCACGCAACGCACCATCAAAATCCATTGCAACAACCGCACCTTGGTACGGTGGCACACGATGCGACACGATATCGGATACCGTATCTTGGAAATTTGTGTCCAACGTTGTATGAACATACATATCGGTTTCAAACGCGCCAATTGTCGAACGCAATTCATCCATAACAAAGTCCGTCCAATAACGATACTGATTTGTATCGGCCATACCCGACGCCGGCTTTAACGATTGGGCCGCGATGCGCGCTTGGTTAATTGTGATATAACCTTGACGTACCATTTCAGACAACACAACACGCGCACGCGCAATATTTTTATCGGGATTACGCAATGGACTGTATGTTGTTGGCGCTTTTAACATAGCGGCAATTTGCGCCGATTGACCAACAGACAACTTTGACGCCGGAACACCGAACATTGCACGCGCTGCCGCATCAATGCCACGCATTCCGCCAACCAAAGACACACGGTTCATATATAAATCCAGAACTTGATTTTTATTAAAGCGGTTTTCCAACCAATAAGACAATATCAATTCTTGAACTTTGCGGGATATCTTTTTTTCGCGCGACAAAAATATATTCTTGGCCGTTTGTTGGGTTATAGTCGAACCGCCCGACGCAATGCGACCAGACACCAAATTCGATATAACGGCACGCAAAATACCACGCATATCAACCGGCCCATGCGTAAAGAAACGTTTATCTTCGATTGCAACAATCGCCTGCCATACATGTGGAGGCAAGGTTTCGGTTGAAACCGGCGTTCCCATTATGCGGTTTGCACTGCGTATTTCATTTCCACGCGAATCCAAAAACACAATTGTTGCATCGCGTGTTTCATGTAAAATCGCATCCAATGACGGCATTCGTAAATATATAACAGAAACATATCCCGCAACACCAACACACCCCAATAAAAACAAGTTAAACATCCATACAAATACACGACGTCGAAACGATGTACGTGCATCCGTATTTTCTAACCTTTTATCCTTTATGCGTGACAATTTTTCCCCTTTGGTTGGGATGTTAGCATAAATGGCTTGCCTTTTACAAGATTTTATAATTATAATCCGTATGTTTTACGCAAAGGGGATGTGAATATGAAAAAGATTGCCGTTTTAATGGCCGCTTTATTACCAATGGTCGCAGCCGCAGAAGAATACGCGGACGATTACAACACGTACGATAATTATTATGACGAATATGAATATATTGACAACACTGCATCGGTAACAACGCCGGAAAAACGCGATAACTATATCGGTATCAGAATCCATAAAAACGAAAGAATTGCGTTCAAATATGACATTCACAGCGGCGGCAATTCCAATGTGCGCGAAGATAACTTTGGGTTTGGCGCAGTTATTGGCAACAGATTAAGCGACCATGTCAAAATTGAATTTGAAACGTCATATGTTGGGGGCGACCAAACCAAACGTGGGGTAAATTATGACTTTGATGTTTGGGCCAACATGTTGAACGTATACCTGTTCAACGAATACGCAGGCGCAATTGCACCGTACGCAGGTCTGGGGATTGGTTTTGCCAATATTTGGGGCGACATCAGTATGCCAAAAATGTCCGACAGTGTCTTTGATTTGTCATACAGCGCGATGATTGGGGTAAACTTTGCATTGAATGACCGTGTCGATTTGAATTTGGGGTTAAAATATCAATACTATGGCGAAGTTGAACATAAATTAAACGGTGATGAATACGCAATTACAGACGTGGATGCGACCGAGTTTTATTTCGGTGCAGCATATAAATTTGGTTTGTAATTGGATTCTTTTTCCGTTGTATTATTTGTTTAGATTTTCTATAATTCGGGTATGAAAAACATACCCGATTTATTTATTTTATCCGAACACGCCGATTTGTTAAAAAAGTTAAACGAATGGGATGTGGCATATCACCAAAACGACGCACCGATTGTCGATGACGCAACATACGACGCTGCAAAAAAACGCGCGTTAGAGATTGAAACACAATACCCACAATTGGCACGTGGCGGCGCATCTGAACACGTTGGCGCGGCCGTTTCAACCAAGTTCAAATCTTTCCCGCATGTGGTGCCTATGTTATCTATTTCGGACGTATTTAACGAAGACGAAGTCGCAGATTGGTTTGAAAAATTATCGTCTAAAAACATATTCATAGAACTAAAAGTTGATGGTGTTTCTTATGCGGCACGATATGAAAACGGCGTATTGGTCCGCGGACTGACACGGGGCAGCGGAACACACGGCGAAGACATAACAGAGAATCTTAAAACCATTCCGGACATACCACAAAAATTAAGCGGTGACTTTCCAGACGTTATAGAAATTCGTGGCGAAGTTTATATGAGTCGCGCGGACTTCTTTGCACTGAACGAAGTGGCCGAAAAACCATTTGCAAATCCACGTAATGCCGCCGCGGGTTCGTTACGACAATTAAACCCTGCCATTACCGCCACACGTAAATTAAGCGCATTCGCATACACGTATGGCGATATATCAATTCGGGATTTTGAAACCCAATCTGAATACTTTGACCGATTAGAACAATGGGGATTTAAGACAACACGTAAATGGGCGCACCACGCAAGCAACATGGTCGAAATACAGCGCGTATATAATCATATTTTGAATATTCGTCCCGACATACCATTTGATATTGATGGATTGGTGTTAAAGGTTGACGATATCGCAACCCAAGAAAAAATGGGACGGCGCGCGAACAGCCCACGATGGGAGGTTGCGTATAAATTTCCCGCCGCAAATGCAATTACAACCCTGCGCGATATCACCATCCAAGTTGGCCGCACAGGCGTATTAACACCCGTCGCAGAATTGGCACCCATTAACATAGGTGGCGTTGTGGTATCGCGCGCAACGTTACATAACGCCGATGAAATTAAACGATTGGATGTACGTATTGGCGACAAAGTTATTGTACAACGTGCTGGTGACGTTATACCGCAAATCGTACAAGTTGCCGAGCATGCATCAGACGCATCACCTTTTGAATTTCCAACAATATGCCCCGTATGTGGCGGAAACGTTATCCAAGAAAACGGCATGGTTGCACGCAGATGCATCAACACCATGGGTTGTCCCGCACAATTAATTGGAGAATTGGAACACTTTGTCGCACGCAAACGTTTTGATATTGACGGTCTTGGAACCAAGCAATTGGAAACATTTGTTGGACGCGGTTGGATTAAAACACCGGCAGATATATTTACACTGATACAAAATCATGGTGACGAATTACGCAAAATGGATGGTTTCGGCGATAAATCTGTTGCCAATTTAAACAGCGCAATTGAAAACGCACGAAATATCGAATTACACAGATTCTTGTTCGCAATCGGAATTCCCGAAGTGGGCGAAGTAACTGCAAAAATATTAGCACGTGCGTTTGGTAACTTGGATGACATACGCAATGCACCGGCGTGGAAATTGAAAAACATTAATGGAATTGGTGACATTATGGCAGACGAAATTGTTTCTTTCTTTGCCGATGAACACAACGCAACAGCATTAGACAGTTTATTATCACAAATCCGTATCATTAATCCAAATACACAAAACACCGTATCCGATGGACCAATGGCGGGCAAACGCGTGGTATTGACGGGCACGTTGGCAAAATACACGCGCGATGAAGCAAAAGAAATTTTGGAACGATTAGGCGCAGTTGTTACAGGCAGCGTTTCTGCAAAAACCGATATCGTGGTTGCCGGCACGGACGCAGGCAGCAAATTAACCAAAGCGCAAGAATTGGGAATTACGATTTGGTCCGAAGATGATTTAGACAATATTCAAAAATAAAAATACCCCGAAACAATCGGGGTATGGACATGAAACTTTCGGACGAAATTAACGGTCGCGCGATACAGGACGATCGACAAACATCCATATCAGCCACACCAATGCCGATATACCGATTATTGTATAAACAATATTACTGGCCAAGGTTGCAGGGCCAAATAAATACGCAACCAAATCAAAACCAAAGAGACCTATTAATCCCCAGTTCAGGGCACCAATAAATGTCAATGGTATCAAGACATAATTTGTTAATCCTCTCATCTGTTTTCTCCTTTTCAAGGGTTATTCTGTCTTTTGTGTCAAGACACGTGTATCATAACCCTTTTTGAATCACATTACAAAAGGTAACAATTCCCATTTATTTACAAGCTGTTATACAGATAACTTGATACATAACTTAACCATACTTTGACACGAACGAATTTATGATATACGATATATGCCATGACCAGTTTTTCAGATGCACATTGCCATTTTCAAAATCATCAAAAACCAGATTATGTGATTATGAACGCACGTACAAATGGGGTTGGAAAAATATTATGCAACGCAACATGTCAAAATGATTGGAACGCTGTTTGCGGCGTCACGAAAAACTATGATGACGTATGGGGCGCCATTGGAATACATCCATGGAAAGCATCATCGGCAACCGACGATTGGCACGATGATTTACAACGTTACTTGGTTGCCAATCCAAAACTATTGGTTGGCGAAATCGGATTGGATAAACACCACCCAAATATGGACATGCAAACAGACATCTGTCGACAGCAACTGCATATGGCCGGACAAATGGCACGCGGCGCATGCGTGCACTGTGTTGGCGCATGGGACAAAATGTTACATATATTAAAAGAAATTCGACACACCCTGCCCCCTGTTATTATATTTCACAGATTCAACGGTAACACCGATATTGTACAGCGTTTGTTATGCGGTTGTAATGCATATTTCTCGTTCGCGAATAATCCAAACCCAAACATACTGCGAATTATTCCGCGCAATCGCTTATTAACAGAAAGCGACAGCGATAATCCCACAGACGTTATAAAAAACGCACAACATATTGCAAACGTCTTGAATATCAATGTAAATGATTTAATATGTGACACAGAACACAATATAACCAAGGTTTTGCCATTATGAATAATTTAGCCAGAATCGAAACCCTGTTCGGGCGCGACGCCGTTGAAAAATTAAAAAACGCAACCGTTATGGTGGTTGGATGTGGCGCGGTTGGTTCTTTTGCAATTGAAGCATTGGCACGTTCCGGCATTGGACATTTGGTTATTGTAGATTTTGACAAAGTCGAACAATCAAACATCAACAGACAATTGTTCGCAACCATGTCAACTGTTGGGCAACCCAAAACTGACGTTGCCACGGCGCATATTCGCGATATAAACCCCAACGCCGATGTTGTTGCATATAACATGTTCTGGGACGAAGATTCAGAAATTAATGAAAAACCGCACTTTGTAATAGACGCCATCGATACCGTGGATTCTAAAATCGCATTGTACAAATGGGCCGACAAGCATAATGCCAAAATAATCGCCAGTATGGGCGCTGCATCCAAGACAGATACAACACGTATCAAGATAGCACCTTTGTTCAAAACATGTGTTTGCCCATTGGCACAACGCGTACGTCAATTGGCACGTAAAAATAATATACCGAATATCCCAACCGTATTTTCAGACGAAGCACCCGTACCGGTTGTTGGGCATGCAAAAAATCTGGGGTCGGTCGTGACTGTGACCGGAACTTTTGGATTAACGATGGCCAATTACGTGATACAAGAAATAATTAACAGCAAATGATTTTGCACCGTTTGCAACACAAACTTTTTTCTGATACAATTACACAAAAAGGACGGAAGGGATGAAAATCACAAACAAATTAAAATCTTGGTCGGGTGTTTGGATATCGGTTTTGGCAATCGGCGTTGCGATGGGGGGATACTTTATTGGCGACGGCATATATCGCGCAATGTCGGGACGCACAGTTACCGTCAAAGGATTGGCCGAACGCGATGTCGTGGCCGACACCGCGGTATGGAACATTAAAATCAATGGCGTAGGTGGTGACTTGGCGCAATTACAGTCGGAAATCGACGAAGACATCGCACAAATACACGCTTTCTTAATTGACGCAGGGTTTGCGCCGGACGACATTCAAAACCTGCGCATACAAGTACGCGATAAATATGCCGGATATTCAGACGCAGAATTAAAAAATCAACAAAACGACGGTCGATATGTAATCGATACGGGCGTTATGGTGCGTTCCAAGCAAGTTATGTTGGTGGACGCAATGTCACGCAGAATGGGCGAATTGGTACGTCGAGGAATTACAATTACCGAAGATTATTCGGGACCTGTTTATATATTTAACGGCTTGAATGACATAAAAATCCCTATGATTGAGCAAGCAACAAAAAACGCCACCGCTGCGGGACAACAGTTCGCAAAAGACGCAGATGCCAAATTGGGAAAAATTAAAACCGCAAACCAAGGCGTATTCAGTATTGAATCACGCGACCCAATTGACAGATGGTCGTCAGACGAACGCCAAGCAATTAATAAAAAAGTTCGCGTGGTCGCAACAATTACTTTTTATCTGAAATAAAAAAAACGCCCAAACGGGCGTTTTCTTATTCGGCCAATGTGCCAACCGACATTGTTATACGACGGACACCACTGCTGATAGATTTTTCTTTGTTGATACGCGCTTTTAATATTTCGCCCGTATGATGAACGTGTGTGCCACCACACAATTCACAGGATACGTCGCCGGCGGTGATTACCTTTACCGTATCGCCATATTTTTCACCGAATAACGCCATTGCACCACGCGCAACCGCATCATCCATTGACATTTCTTCGTGCAACACAGGCATATCGGCCGCAATCCACGTGTTTATCAAATCTTCAACCGCTTGTTTTTCTTCGGCGGTCATAGAACGTCCAAAACGGAAGTCAAAACGAACAGAATCCGGAGACACTTTGGACCCACGCTGTTCAACATCTTCGTTTAATACAGAACGCAAAGCCGCCTGTAACAAATGGGTTGCCGTGTGCGCACGCGCCGTTTGCTGACGCACAGCGGAATTAATCGCAGGCGAAACAATATCACCAACAGACAAATCCGCGGACAATACGCCTTTGTGAATAACAACGTTATCTACACGCGCCGCTTCGGCAATATTCATAACGGTTACCTCATCACGGCGTAATTCACCGGCGTCGCCAACTTGGCCACCTTGGGTGCCATAGAACGTTGTTTTATCCAAAGCAACCTCTACATTATCACCGGCGTTTGCAGTGGTTACAAATTCACCATCACGCAAAATAGACAGAACACGTGATTCCATTGTAACAGGCGCATATTTCGCCGTATCATCGGTCGCAGGCAATTCGGTCTGAGATTCCCAGAATATACGGGTACCTTTGGTATCTGCACGCGAACGTTCTTTCTGTTCCGCCATGGCTTTTTCAAAGCCAGCAACATCGACATCTATATTTCTGTCGCGTAAAATCATTTGCGTCAAATCCACCGGAAAGCCATACGTATCAAACAACTTGAACGCAATATCACCCGGCAACACACCATTATTTAACTTTGGAATTTCATTTTCCAATAACTTCATACCGTTTTGCAACATGTCTGCGAATGAATTTTCTTCATTGCGTATGATTTCAATTACACGGTCTTGTTCGCGCGCCAATTCAGGATATGCCGCGCCCATTTCTGTAATCAGCGCCGGATACAACTTGGACAACAACGCGCCGCGATGACCCAAGATTTGACCGTGACGCATCGCACGACGTAAAATACGGCGTATTACATAGCCACGATCGGTATTCGATGGAATTACACCATCGGCAATCGCAAAACCAACACTGCGCAAATGGTCGGTAATCACTTTGAAACTGGCGATATTTTCCGCCGTTTCTGCAACACCCGTTACATCGGACACCGCACGTTTCAGATTAACAAACAAATCGGTATCATAATTATCCGTCACGCCCTGCATAATAGATGCAAAACGTTCCAAGCCCGCACCTGTATCAACGTTTTGACGTGGCAACGGCGTCAAATTACCATTTGCATCACGGTCGTATTGCATAAATACATCGTTCCAAATTTCAACCCAACGACCACCGTCTTCGTCCGCAGACCCCGGCAAGCCACCCGCCAAATGATCGCCCATATCATAGTGCATTTCGGTGCATGGCCCACATGGCCCCGTTTCGCCCGCAGACCACCAATTATCTTTGTCACCCAACAAAATCGCTTCTTTGCCGGCAACCTTTTTCCATATGGCCGCGGCTTCATCATCACTGTAATGCGTGGTAACAACAATACGATTTGGATCCAACCCAAATACGCGGGTTAATAATTCCCACGACATTTCAATCGCACCTTCTTTGAAATAGTCACCAAACGACCAGTTGCCCAACATTTCAAAGAATGTATGATGACGGCCGTCAAAGCCAACGTCTTCTAAATCATTATGTTTGCCGCCCGCGCGGATACATTTTTGAACGTCGGCAACACGTGGTGCAAACGCAGGTTCTGTACCCTGTAAAATTCCTTTCCATGGCACCATACCGGCAACAGTGAACAACAATGTTGGATCATTTGGTACCAGTGACGCAGATGGCACAATT
>JAEIGA010017573.1_pt1 | contig 10897 bp, 8 predicted proteins | sample 9270691 | NCBI WGS metagenome assembly JAEIGA01 (sample SAMN17057246, study PRJNA624740) | gut metagenome | biome: biome; isolation source: fecal sample | host: Bos grunniens | place: China: Xizang | collected 2019 | reverse complement strand
TAAAACCGGAGGTCAAAATGGCTTTTGTTTATAAAAAGAAAAAAACAAATGTTCGCCTTGGCAAAAATAAAGGCGAAAAGTACATTGTAGCAACGTCGAACCAAGGTAGGGTTACGGACGCTGAATTGAAGGAGTTTATTCAACGCAACTCCACACTGTCGGAGCAAGACATTTCGCTACTCTACCGTTCGTTGGCTACTATTATTGAGGAGAACATCAACCTTGGAATGGGAGTTAACCTTAAAAATTTGGGGGTGTTCAGCCCCAACTTCCGCACCAAAGGCAGTGCCAATGTGGAAGAGGTTACTACCGACAACATCGAAAAGGTGGTGGTAAACTTCCGTCCCGCCACAAAATTGAGGGATGCTATAGACAATGCTCCCGTGCAAGAAACCCGTAAGTTTAAACTAAAACACGAATAAGCCATGATACAATACACTATAGAAAAGAAGAAGGTGAATACCTCGGCAGGCGAAGAGATAAAATATTATCCTAAGATAGTGCGTGCCACCACAATGAGCACCGACCGCATAGCCGAACTTTTGGAAGAACGTACCACCATAAGCAAAGCCGAGGCATACGCCTTTTTGGAAGCCTTTGCCAAGGGTATAACCCATTATTTGATGGAAGCCTTTGTGGTGGAAGCCGAAGGGCTGGGAATATTCACACCGTATATCAACGCCGAGGCTGTAGATACATTGGAAGAAGCCAACGAAAAGAGCATCAAAAAGAAAGGTGTTCGCTATCGTCCAACCTCTACTATGGACACTAAATTCGGCACCATAAAATTTGCCAAAGCTAATTTGGACAGTGCTCATATCGACGCCGATGGCACAGAAGGTGGCAACAACTCCGGCAACCAAGGTGGAGGTACCACTCCGGGCGGTGGCAACACCGGTCCTGATGGAGATTTGGTTGGATAATCTTAAATGAGACTACGAGTCAACAAGTGGGCAGGGAGAGTAAAGAAGGTATAAAAAATAGAGAAAAAACTCTTTATCCCTTTTTACTCTCTACCCCCCCTCTATACTCTATAAAGTCCGTTGTCTGAAAAAAATTACATACAATGAAAAAAGCACTTATTACAGGAGTTACCGGACAAGATGGTAGCTATTTAAGCGAATTTTTGATAGAAAAAGGTTATGATGTTCATGGAATAATACGCCGTAGTTCGGTCGATTATCGCGAACGTATAGCACACCTCGAAGGTCATCCTCAGTTTCACCTTCATTATGGCGATTTGGGCGACTCTATGTCGTTGGTAAAAGTTATAGGCATGGTTCGTCCCGATGAGATATACAACCTTGCTGCACAAAGTCACGTACAGGTAAGTTTCGATTCGCCCGAATTTACAGCCGATATCGATGCCACCGGTGTATTGCGGGTGTTGGAGGCAGTGCGTGCTTGCGGATTAGAAAAAACATGTCGCATATACCAGGCTTCTACCTCTGAGTTGTATGGAAAAGTGGAGGAGGTGCCACAAAACGAAAACACCCCATTCCACCCTTATTCGCCATACGCTGTAGCCAAACTCTATGGCTATTGGATAGTGAAAGAATACCGCGAAGCATATAATATGTTTTGCTGTTCGGGAATATTGTTCAACCACGAATCTGAACGTCGAGGCGAAACCTTCGTTACACGCAAAATCACCCTTGCGGTAGCACGTATAGCACAGGGTTTGCAAGACTGCTTGTATTTGGGTAACCTATCGTCGCTAAGAGACTGGGGCTATGCCAAAGACTATGTGGAATGTATGTGGCTGATACTGCAAAACGATGTTCCAGAAGACTTCGTTATAGCCACGGGCGTTCAGCATTCGGTAAGAGAGTTTACCTATCTGGCATTCAAACATGCAGGTATAGAACTGAAATTCGAGGGCGAGGATTTGAATGAGAAAGGTATATGTGTGGCTGGTCCCGAACACCTTGTAGGTAAAACATTGGTAGCAGTATCTGCCGATTTCTACCGTCCTACCGATGTGGTAAATTTATGGGGTGACCCCACCAAGGCCAAAGCCAAATTGGGTTGGAATCCCGGCAAGACCACACTCGAAGAGCTTGTAAAAATAATGGTAGATCACGATATGGCCAAGGTGGCCTCGGAAGGAGCAGCAGCCAAAGTGCGAATGAACCTTGCCGAATATCTCGAAAAAGGAATAGTTAAGTAGTATGGAAAAGAACAGTAAGATATATGTTGCCGGTCATCGTGGCATGGTGGGGTCGGCTATAGTAAGGGAATTGAACCGTCAGGGATACAACACTATCATCACCCGTACACACAAAGAGTTGGATTTGTGCAACCAACAAGCCGTTAACGACTTTTTTGCGACCGAGAAACCCGAATATGTATTTTTGGCTGCCGCCAAAGTGGGAGGCATAGTAGCCAACCAATCGGCATTGGCCGACTTTATGTACGACAATATGATATTGGAGATGAACATTATCAACGCAGCATGGCGTAACGGTTGCAAAAAACTTGAATTTCTTGGTAGCAGTTGCATCTATCCCCGCATGGCACCGCAGCCCATAAAGGAAAGCTACCTGCTTAGTGGTGAGCTCGAAAAAACCAACGAGGCATATGCCTTGGCCAAAATAAGCGGCTTGAAATATTGCGAGTACCTCAACACGCAATATGGCACCGATTTTATAAGCCTTATGCCTACCAACCTTTACGGTCCCAACGACAACTATCACCCCGAACATTCGCATGTGTTACCGGCTCTTATTCGCAGATTTCATGAAGCCAAGGAAAACGGTTTAAGCGAAGTAACCTGCTGGGGCGATGGCAGTCCGCTACGTGAGTTTTTGTATGTCGACGATTTGGCTAACCTATGTGTATTTTTGATGAACAACTACAGTGGAAACGAAACTGTCAATGCCGGTACAGGAAAAGAAATAAGCATAAAAGACCTTACCGAACTTGTTGCTAAAGTGGTCGGATACGAAGGCATTATAAAATGGGACACCTCGCGTCCCAATGGCACCCCTCGTAAACTTTTGGATGTAAGTAAAGCCGAAAAGCTGGGATGGAAATACAGCGTGGAACTCGAAGATGGCATACGTTTGAGTTACCATGATTTTCTTACCAACCCCATGAGGGCAGAACGATAAATAATACAAGACTGTGGAAAATCTTTGCAAGAGTAGTTGCATTTTGGTTTGGAATCTACACATTAGCTATTTCGAGCGATAGCGACATCGACGAAGTCAAAATTCCGCAAAACACCTACATACAAAGCGATTTTTAGGAATTGTCATAATAAAAATTTTTCAATGATACTCATTTGAGTGTGTTTATCATAAAATATTGTATATGTAATATTTATATCGCTTATACTATTTCCAACGACCTATTTGGGTTTATGTACTTCGTTGATTTTTGTGTCAAGTTTTTTCAGTACAAGACATCTCTATTCAATACTCTCTTCGTCTTAAAAAAAGTAAAAAACATTAACAATATCATATATATATGACTGATATTTCAGCAAAGAAGTATATAATAACTAATGCGAAATCGACAATATTTCGTGTTGGTATCAGTACGATAAGTACATTTATAATTATCCCATTCATAATAAAAAATATTGGAATAACAAATTACAGCTATATCTCTATCACATCATTCTTTGTAACTTTTACAGGTCTTTTCGACATTGGCTTATCCAAATCCCTTGTGTACTTGCTAAACAATGCAAATGAAAATTTCGATAAAAAGAATCAATACATAACCTCCGTAAGGATAATCAATTTTACGATAATATCCTTGATTCTGCTTGTTGGATTTGGTGCAATTCTTGGAGACGTAAATATTTTAGGTAAAAACCTATCTCAAGACAACCAATACTTTACTATCATTGCATCAAGTAGTATAATCATTTTGGCATTAAGTATATACAATATGTACCAATCAGCGTTATTGGAAAGTTATTTCATGCTTGAGCACAACAATTATGGCACAATGGTTAAAATAATGTCGTTAAACACATTATACTTAATTAATCTTATCACTATAAACAACATCACATTATATATTGTATCTCCAATACTATCAATAGTATTTACAACATTATACTATTCTCATATTGTCCGAAAAAATATTACATACAAATATAGTAAACCCACAAAAGAAATATGGAAGAGCGTTGCATCTCACTCTTTTGAATTTTGCAAAATAGGAATTCTCTCAAGTTTAAATTCGGCTTTGCCCAACCTTTGCTTAATTTACCTAGGCAACAATGTGGCATACGTTGGTGTTCTGGATGTCATTTCTAAGATAACATTCAGTATCATAAATCTATTTTCTACCATTTCAAGACCGCTCTACGCCCTCTCAAGGAAGAAATCGGAAACAGTAAAAAAGAAAATGCCACTCATTCTGCTGTTATATGGCTTTGTCGGCCTTACCTTTATTACCGGCATATACCTGTTCAGAGATTCCATAGCGACCTATTTCTTTAGCAACTCAGCTATTCCAATCGACTTGATAAAAAGTGTACTTATAATATACATAATCGGCTACGCAATACAGTTATTATCGCAACCATTGTCTCAATATCTTATGGGAATAGGTAAATACAAGAATGTTGCAAAAAGCCTGTTTATTAATACAATAATCTTTATTATAAGTTTTACTATACTTGAAAACTTTTTGATTATCAATATATTGATATCATTGAGTGTTATCAATCTTCTAATATCAATATCATATACCATTTCATTATATATAAGATATAAAAATTGATTATTATAAACATAGTATACCTTTTATTGCTAACTTCGTGGGCTCTCAACAACCCTACGAAATTTGTCATTGGTTATTTGATATATGCAAACTCCTACTTCGGATTACTTGCAAGCGATATACTTATTTCAAACATTGAATTAGGTACATTCCTCTCAAATTTAATCCCATTACTCTGTTCAATAAAATACAGAAATAATTTAAAAGACAAGGTATCGAAATACTTGATTGTAGCATTACTAATATTCTATGTATATGGTTTAGCCAAGCCTATTATTGATGGATACCAAAACATCATCATGTCAATAATTTCATCTAAAGCATACACTTTCTACTTTCTTGCCATATATTTAGTTACAACCAAAGATCTTATTGATTTCAAGAAAATTTTCAACTTCATATTCTACACAAGTATATATTATTCAATCTTATATGTTTTAAATAAAGTTAACATATCTATAAGGCCCCCTGAATACATAAAAGGAGATGGAATTCAATGCCAATACGATTCTTTCTTAACTTTTTCCCTACTATACCTACATTCCCCAATATGCAACATAAAAAATAAGAATATCTACACAGTATCTCTACTCGTAGGTATATATATTGGAGACTACTTCTCATTACTTGCATCGTCTATAATATTATTGCCTTTTATGTATATTCTAAATAAGAATTGGAAAAGAAAAACAAATATCATTATAATACTAGCTTGCACCATTATACCATTAATTATTTTTTCTCATTTCTTCCTAGAATCTCAAACATACAAGGATATAACAGAAAAACAAAGCTTGGCATTAGATTCAAGAGATATCCAAAACGAATTCCGATGGTTACTCATAGAGAAAGAGTACAACTGGGGATACGGTTTCATACACCAAGATTCTCATTACATTTCCTTATATATCAACCCTAATAATCAGTATATGCAATCTTTATCTTTCATTGACTCTGGATATACTGATTTAATGGGAAAATTCGGATTATACGGAACAATACTATTTCTATTAATTCCTTTATACATGATTGGTATAGGGTTTAGAAACATAGAAAAATCAGTTTGTTTAATACTAATAATTCAGTTTTTTGCAGTAAATATAACATGGTCAGTCTTTACATATCAAGTAGGAATTATAATACTTTCAATTTTATATTCATTTATTTTATCAAATCAAAAAAAATAGAATATATACACAAATAAAATTATTAGTATCTGATAAACAAGATTTAATCTTTGCAACATTCAGGGTTATAAAGATTAAAGAATATTTCATCTTTGACAATACTCTAAATTAAGTATCTAATCAACTGTCCGCTAAAATTGGACTTTGTATTTTACATAGTAAGGTAATGTACAAAAAAGGCTAAAGTATTTGTGATATTTACATTTTATGGGCTTTATTTTGAATTTTTACTTCAAATAGGATATATGTATCATCAACATAACAGCTGTCCGATAAAATAAATATCTAACATGACTATAATTGTTTTTTAGCGGACACTGATAAAATAAAACATAAATTATATGGCAAATATACTAAATGTTATTTCTGCATTAACTCCTTATGGTGGAACTATTACCAAACTGAGAGCTTTAATGAAAAATTCAATTCATCAACATTTTCTATACCATCCAGTATATGATTCAGAAAAAAATATTGTTGAAAAAGAAATAAGGTTTTATGAGACCATAAATGTTACCGCATACTATGGGATACACAACCGAAACATATTCAAACATGTACAAGAAATAAACAAGATTATAAAAAAACACAATATCGATATTGTGCATTTCTATTTTAATTTTGAAAACTCTTTTGCTCCTCTGATAAAGCTTTTTAACCCTAAAGTAATTCTGGTACGCTCCATTGTCGGTTTTGATAAAAAGTTACCTTTTGCAAGAAGATTTATAATCAATTTAGGCTTTAAGTCTGTTGAAAACTATATCCTTATTTCAAATTATATAAAAAACGTATACGAGAAAGATTACCCTATCTTGAAAAAGAAAAATTCCCAAATCATCTATAATGGTGCCGTTAATGTTTCTAAAGAGAAAAATACATTTGAAAAAAGAAAAATACTTGTCTCAACATCTGGTATATGTAAAAGAAAGAATATCATAGTACTAATAGAAACGATGAATATTATAAAGAATAAATTTAAGAGAAATGATATTGTTCTATACATTTTGGGTGATGGAGATATGCGGCCACAAGTTGAAAAACTGATTGAGAAACTAGAACTGAAGGAAAATATAATTCTAGTTGGGTATACAAAAGAAGTATCAAACTACTTAGACAAATGTTGCATATATGTACATCCAGCTACAACTGAAGGATTTGGTATTGCAGTAACAGAAGCTATGCAAATGCATTGTCCATGCATTGTTTCCAACAAAGGTGCATTACCCGAATTGGTTGTTGATGGATTAAATGGATTTGTCGTGGATGCATTTAATGCTGATGAATGGGCTAAAAAAATCATTTTACTATTTGATGATAATGAACTTCGTTCGAAACAATCAATAGCTAGTTACGAGCGAGCCATGAATAAATTCTCATTAAAATCTTTTATTGAGAATCACGATTTATTATATAAAAAGTTGACAATTAATAATAATTACAACATTGCAACTAATATGCAATCTATGCCCAAACGACTTTTAATATTTCATCCCACAATTGCACCATACAGAATTGACTTTTTCAATGATCTTTACGGAGCATTTGAGAGTCGAATATGTCTTGAATATAGAAATCTGAAAGACCAAAAATTCGATTATGATAAGATTGAAGCACAATTCGCATTTAAGCCCATTTACCTTGAAAATACTAATGGAAAAAGTATATGGAAACAAATTGATGATTTTGACCCAGATATAGTCATGGTCAGCGAATATAACAAGATCGCCTTGAAAACGCTATTGCATAAATATATAAAATGTAAGAATTACAAAATAGTATCAATATGTGACGATAGTTACAATATGGTTGCAGAAAACAACGACTTCTCAAAACTGCATAAAATTGCTCGGCGTATTATGGTTCCACTGATAGATGACTTAATTCTTGTTGATTTTCGTACTACAAAATGGTATAAGAAACACTATGACAAAGGAATATATTTTCCTATAATTAAGCCTGATGAAAGAACAAGAAACGAATATAAAAGAATTCTACCACAAAGCTTAGATACTGCTAAAAAACATAGTTTATTTGGCAAGAGAATATTTCTTTTTGTCGGTCGTCTTGTCAATATAAAAAATATTGACTCTGCTATTCGTGCGTTTGCAAAACTTGACCAAAAAGAAAATGTCTTTGTAATAGTAGGTGATGGACCGGAAAAGGATAAACTTGAGAAACTGTCCGAGGAACTATCAACAAATACTATATTTACCGGTCGTTTAGAAGGTGAAAAGCTTAATGTATGGTATAATATTGCACAGATATTTATATTGCCAAGTTACCAAGAGCCTTTCGGTGCAGTTACCAATGAAGCGCTCCTTGCCGGATGTATCAGTCTAATTTCGGAGAAAGCCGGTTCGCAGTGCCTTATTATATCTCATAAAAATGGAGATACATTTGACCCAATGAACATTGATGAGATGGCTAAGAAGATGCAAGATACATTAAACAAAATAAGACCATTAGATAAAATTATACTTAAAGATAATCTTATGCTGATATCATATTCAGAGTTCATGGAACGATTAATCAATTCTTTAAAGAATATAATAAAGTACACTCTCCATCAATGACTAAAAAACGTATACTATTTATCACTCCACTGCCACCGCCCGTACATGGCAGTGCAATGGTTAGCCAATACATAAAAGATTGCAAAGAACTTCAAGAGAAGTTCGAATGCGATTTTGTAAACCTATCAACATCACGCAACATTGATGAGATTGGTAAGAAATCACTGATGAAATACATTCGTTTCATTGGAGCGTATTTCATTACATTCTGGAAATTGCTCACTCATCGCTATACCCTATGTTACCTTGCAGTAACTTGCCACGGAATGGGTTTTCTAAAGGATGCCCCGTTTGTATTGCTATGCAAGTTGTTCCGCAGGAAGATTGTTATCCACCAACACAACAAGGGAATGAGTAATTGCGTAGGCAAACAGCCATATAAATGGCTTTTGCCTCTTGTCTATAAGAACATAAAAGTCATTCTTTTATCTTGGCACCTCTACTCCGATATTGAAATGGTAGTAAAAAAAGAACAAGTTGTTATATGTCCTAACGGAATTCCAGAATTGTTTGACGAAGAACCGCAATTTGAACGCAATAATGAAGTTCCACATTTGCTGTTCCTCTCAAACCTTATCCCAAGCAAAGGTGTATATGTCCTATTGGATGCCTGCAAGATACTCAAAGATAAAGAATATAGATTTGTCTGCGATTTTGTAGGTGGAGAAAGCAAGGAGATAACAAGTGGGGTGTTTGAGAATGCAACTAATGAACGTGGCATTAGCGAATATGTAGTATATCACGGTCCAAAATACAGCGAAGATAAAGTTGCTTTTTTTTCAAATGCAGATATTTTTGTACAACCAACATTAAATGACTGTTTTCCTCTGACTCTACTGGAAGGAATGCAGTATCAACTGCCTATTGTATCTACATTCGAGGGTGCTGTCCCTGATATTGTAACTGACGGTGAGAATGGTTTTGTATGTGAAAGAGAAGATGCTGTTGGCACGGCTACCGCTATTGAGACATTAATCAAAAACAAAGAGATACGTATCAGAATGGGGAAAAGCGGATATAAAACTTTTAAAGAGAAATTTAGTTTGGATGTTTTTAATAGGAATATAACAAGAATATTAAGCGAAGTAATCGGATAATAAAAATAAATAATTTTTAGACCCTCAAACAATGATATGCAAGATGTAACAGTTTGCAGTTTGCTTGCTTTTATACCTACATTAGTAAATATCAGGAAAGGGCTATCATTTCAATCTTACTATATCTCATCCCTTATAACTCCATTAATATCAATAATACTATGGAACAATATTTTGATATTCGATATGAATTCAATGTGCAGAGTGTGCACAATTCTATTGATGAACAGGTGAAACTAGCTAAACCAAACTATATTTGCGTTGCAGATGGTAATATCCTTAGCATGGTGTACCACAACGAAGAATATCGTGAAATAGTAAATGGTGGCATGTTCTCTATCTGCGACAGTAGCTGGGTGCCAAAATTCGTAAAATGGATTTATGGCTACAAATATCATCACTATTGCGGCAGCGATATATTTATTGACATAATAAAAAGTCGGAAATATAGAATGATATTTTTAGGAACCAAAAAGAATGTATTGGATTCTCTGCAACAAAAACTTTCAAAAGAAAACAGCGATGTTCTAAACATGAAATTCGAAGAGCTGCCTTTTTGTAACGTTGAAGACTTCAACTACAAGGAAATAGCGAGAATGATAAACAAAGACAATGCTGATATTATATGGGTGGCCCTTGGAGCACCAAAGCAAGAAATATTCATGCACAAGCTAAAGCCCCACCTTAAGAAAGGAGTAGCAATAGCTGTTGGAGCAGCATTTAATTTCTACAGTGGACTTACCGATGTTCCACAGAGATGTCCCAAGTGGGTACGCAATATGCACTTGGAGTTTATGCATCGTATATTAAAAGAGCCCAAAAAGCAGATTAAACGTTGCTGGGGTATAGTGGAAACATTACCTGCTATTCTATATAAGGAGTACAAAAATAAAAACAATAAAACAACTGACTTTTGATAGGAAACATGTACTTTTTCTCTTCTATGAGAAATAAAAAGATGATGATTTTTTATATTACACCAATCTTCACATATTGATTACTAATAAATTAGCACAACAAGTATTAACCAATTATTTTTACGATGAAACAAATTATAATTTTGTTGTTTCCGGCTATTGCATCGTTGGTAAGTGTAAATTGGATATTTCTTAAGATTTTGAGTATTGCCAAACGAAAAGGATTGGTAGATAATCCCAATGCCCGAAAGTTGCAGAAAGCAGCTGTGCCGGTGATGGGCGGATTGGTGGTATTCTTCGGATTATTGGCCGGTATGGCAACTTATATTGTAAGCTGTATGTACCAAGATGTTCCGATAAACATATTGAACGATTCGTTG
>JAEIGA010017572.1_pt1 | contig 10897 bp, 12 predicted proteins | sample 9270691 | NCBI WGS metagenome assembly JAEIGA01 (sample SAMN17057246, study PRJNA624740) | gut metagenome | biome: biome; isolation source: fecal sample | host: Bos grunniens | place: China: Xizang | collected 2019 | reverse complement strand
TGCCTAAGTGCAAAGTCTGCACCTATTGCTTCGACGGCGCATGCCCACAAGAATAAAGAATAAAGAACAAAGAGCCAAGACAAATCACTAACGACTAATCAGACAACTGTAATAAATCTTTGCTCCTTGTTCCTTGCTCATTAATCAATAAAAAAATGACTCCCTTTAACAACGAGAAATACATCCGCATTCAGTCGGAGCACATCAAAGAGCGCATTGCGCAGTTCGGTAATAAACTTTACCTAGAATTGGGAGGCAAACTCTTTGATGACTTCCACGCTAGTCGTGTGCTACCAGGGTTCCAACCTGATAGCAAACTCACGATGCTCACACAACTGCGTGATACCCTAGAGATTGTCATCGTCATCTCTGCTGCCGACATCGAGAAGAACAAGGTGCGCCAAGACTTAGGCATCACCTACGACGTGGATGTACTCCGTCTTCGAGATGAGTTCATGAATCGCGGATTCCTCGTTAACTCTGTGGTTATCACACACTATAGCGGTCAAGCCTCTGCTCTAATGTACAGCCAACGCCTCGAGCGATTGGGCATCAAAACCTACTTCCACTACACCATCGAGGGCTATCCACACAACGTGGCACTCATTGACTCTGCCGATGGTTTTGGCAAGAACGACTATATCGAAACTACTCGTCCTTTGGTAGTGGTTACTGCTCCTGGTCCTGGTAGTGGAAAGATGGCTGTCTGCCTATCACAACTCTACAACGAACACCAACGCGGTCATCAAGCAGGATATGCCAAGTTTGAGACCTTCCCCGTATGGAATCTCCCTCTCAAGCACCCTGTAAATATGGCATACGAGGCGGCTACTGCCGATCTCAACGATGTCAATATGATCGACCCATTCCACCTAGAGGCTTATGGCAAGATTGCAGTGAACTACAACCGAGACGTGGAGATATTCCCTGTCCTAGATGCTTTGTTTACAGGCATATATGGGCACAACCCTTACAAATCCCCTACTGACATGGGTGTAAACATGGTGGGTAATAGTATTGACAATGATGATGCATGTTGCTGGGCTAGCAGGCAGGAGATTATTCGTCGTTACTACCACGCGCTCAACGACTTTGCCAACGGCGATATCAGCGAGGCGGTAGTCAATCGCATCGGTCGTCTCTTCAAGCAGGTAGGTATCACCACCGAAGATCGACTCTGCACTGTAGCGGCCAAAGAACGCAAAGAACGCGACAATAGCACCGCAGTAGCAGCTATCGAACTCCACGACGGTACCATCATCACCGCCGAAGCAAGCGACTTGTTAGGGTCTAGCGCAGCCCTCTTGCTCAATGCAACCAAGTATTTGGCGGGGATTGACCACGACGTGAAACTCATCCCTCAGGCAATGATTGAGCCTATTCAGCACACCAAGATCAATTACCTTCAGGGGCGTAACCCACGTCTGCATACCGACGAAGTACTTGTTGCTTTATCCGTACTCTCCCTACACGATGAGAATTGCCGAAAGACCTTAGACGCTCTACCACAACTTGCTGGTTGTCAAGTACATTCCACAGTTATGTTATCCGAGGTGGATCGCAAGATTTTCCGTAAATTAGGAATAGAACTCACTTGTGACCCAATAAAAAAATAATTTAATTCAATGAAACGCCTATCCATACTCCTTGCTACAATAAGTATATGCGTTACAATACTTGCTCAATCTAAGAGTGAAGTATATTTGAGATATATTGAACAATATAAAGATATGGCTATTGAGCAGGAGCAATTGCATCAAATACCCGCATATATTACAATTGCTCAGGGGTTATTGGAATCTGCTGCAGGACAATCCGAACTAGCAAAAAAAGCTAATAATCACTTTGGTATCAAATGTTCGTCTAACTGGCCAGGAAGAGGAATACAATATAAGGGCGACTGCTATCGCAAATATGCAAGTGTAAAAGAATCGTATGAAGATCATTCACAATTTTTGCTTCGTAAACGCTACGAAAGTCTCTTTGCGTTGTCCATTACAGATTACAAAGGATGGGCACGAGGATTAAAAGCATGTGGATACGCAGAGGATCCAAAGTACCCTGAGAAACTCATATCATTAATCGAACAATATGATTTACAAGGACTTACAAAAGTAAGAAACAGAATCAAACAAGAAAACGAACTCAACGATACTGAAACCGAAACTATTTACGAAACAGAAATCTACGAGCAAGCTCACAAAGATTTAAAAGACTACGCTATGCCTCCTATAGAAGATTTTGATATATTTTGTAATCATGCTTCTGGCTATAGAAACGGTATAAAATATGTAATTGCAAAGAAAGGAGACACCTTTTATAGTTTGGCTAAAGAATTAGATATACGTGAAAAAGCTTTACGTAGGTTCAATGATGCACAGAATGAACGTGAGTTAGAAGCAGGAGATATGGTATATCTCTATGCAAAAAAAAGACAAGCAGGAAGAAAATACACATACTATTATTTTCAGTCAACTGATGATATATGGGAGATTGCACAAAAATATGGCATTCGCTTAAAGAATTTATATAAACTTAATGCGCTCCCATATGGTACTCCTATCCGTACAGAGCAACGACTTCAATTACGTAGACAATGAAGCACAAAGCGCAATCCATAGGAACACTAATAGCAGATTTTTTGCGTGGAACCGAAGCAGAAGCCACATTGCTTGAGCGCAAAATACCTCAATTATGGACAGAAGTACTAGGTAGTGTCGTAACACAATTTACAGGCAATATAGAAGTCAAGAATGGTACTCTATTTGTACATATTCATTCTGCTGCATTGCGCCAACAATTATTTGAACAGCGCTATACTATCATCCAGAAACTAAACGAAGCAGCCAATGCTAATGTGCTGAAAGACATCCGAATACTGGGATAAAGATAAAACAAGATGGATACTACTATCAGTGCAGAAACACTCGCATTGCAGCGCAAACACTTCTCTCATCTCTCTGATGAGGAATTTCGTTTTATGCTTCAACAGATAGATGGACGTCAACGTACACGAGAGAAATTGCCTACCTTTGCAGCCATGGCTGATTGGTGGTATCCCGTTCGTCTTTCTTGCGAGCAATGTTCAAGTGAAGTAACCGCGAAATACAAATCACAACTAATTGCAAATCAACAATTTGAAATCCTTGTTGATCTCACTGCCGGATATGGAGTGGATACATTCTTTATGAGTCATTCCACCCAAGAGGCACACTATATTGAACGTAACCAAGACTTGTGCCAGATTGCTGCACATAATTTCCATCTCACTCATCGAAATATTCAGATCCATAATACTACTGCAGAAGATTTTATAGCTGATTTTCATCCCATTACAACGAACAATATTATTTACATAGACCCTGCCCGTCGTAATAAGAATGGAAATAAGGTCTTTTTGCTGGAAGACTGTGAGCCCAATATCATATCTCTACTTCCTGCATTGCTGTCTAAATCTCGCGCTATACTCATCAAGCTCAGTCCAATGTTGGACATCACCGCTGCTTTACGTGCACTGAATATGCCATGCGAAGTTCATATTGTAGCTGTACAAAACGAAGTAAAGGAAGTGCTTATATTCTTGCCACATAGCGCACACCTAGCGAGTGGTAACGGAGTGGTAAGGGAGGTTGTAGAAGAGGAGATAAGAATACATGCAGTCAATCTCATCCCTCTGCCCAACCATATGGACTATTGCACGCAAGAATTTTCGTTCTTTATTGAAGATGAAAAGCGCGCACAATGCCAACTGTATGCTCCATCGGAACTATCTGTTACAGAGGAGGATATGTATATATACGAGCCTAATGTTGCGATTATCAAAGCGGGTGCCTTCAAATTGGTTGCTCAACGCTTTCAGTTCGTGAAAATGGCAACCAATACACACCTATATCTGTCTAATCAATTGGTGAAGGATTTCCCTGGACGCGTATGGAAAGTGGTATCCATTAACCCTAAGGAAACGAAAAATATTGCTGCCAATATTATGACACGTAATTACCCCCTCTCACCCGATGAGTTGCGTAAGAAACTAAAAATCAAAGATAGTAATAACACCACTATTATCGGTGCACGTTTGGCAAATAAACCCACCCTATTTTTATGCAACAAACTATGAACACCTTACTTGGAAAGACATTAACAGAACTACAAACCATTGCTCAAGAGGTAGGATTACCTCGTTTTGCGGGCAAGCAATTGGCAGAATGGATATATATTCGTCGTGCTACTTCATTTGACGAAATGACCAACATATCTCTCAAGGGACGTGAGGCACTCAAAGCAAAGTATACCATTGGTCGCCATGCCCCTGTAGCAGAAGCCATCTCCAAAGATGGTACAAAGAAATATCTCTTTCAGGTAGGTGAACAATTTATAGAATCCGTCTATATCCCTGATAATGACCGAGCTACATTGTGCGTAAGTACACAAGCAGGCTGTAAGATGGGATGTAAATTCTGTATGACAGGTACGCTAGGATTTCACGGGCACTTATCTGCGGCAGATATTCTTAACCAGATTTTTTCTATACCAGATACGGAAAAACTGACTAATATTGTCTATATGGGTGAAGGCGAACCGATGGACAATTTGGATAATGTTCTTCGTTCTTTGGATGCAATGACTAGCCCATGGGGTTGCGCATGGTCACCCAAACGCATCACAGTATCGTCGGTGGGCGTTATTAAGGGATTGAAGCGTTTCATAGAAGAGAGCGATTGCCATTTAGCCATCTCACTTCATAATCCATTTGGTGCTGAACGTCAGGAGATTATGCCGATGGAGAAAGCCAATCATCTGAGTGATGTTATTGCCTTGTTGAAGCAGTATGATTGGTCGCACCAACGACGAGTGAGCTTTGAGTACATTTGTTGGGGAGGAGTAAATGATACTCCTAAACATGCCAACGAATTGTTGCGTTTGCTAAAGGGCTTGGATTGTCGTATCAATCTTATTCGTTTTCATGCTTCTCCTACTCCAAATAGCCATGCTGAGTCAGCCATAGCAAATAAATCGTCGAACGAACAGCAAATGGAATGGTTACGCGACTATCTCACAGAGCGAGGCATAACAACCACCATACGCCGAAGTCGTGGTGAGGATATATTAGCCGCATGTGGAATGCTGGTTAATGCACTAAGTAAGAAGTAAAAGCGCTATAATAAGTTTCTATCCACGCTTTAGACTGTTTTTCGTAGGAATTATATAAATCCGTCAAGTCGTTTGGCGAAGTACACCACAAATGGTACCAATGAGCAAAATCTTGTACAATTTGGTTTTCCACATTTTGTGTACACGTCATCAAGGCTGGTTTTCCTTCTGCACCTCTAAATAAATTTTGCGTGCTTAGATAGCGACTTCCATTGCTAATTTTTAACGGGAAAACCCACTTATTTTTAATTTGCAACGATACATCACACATTTCGCTATGTAATCCTTTTCCCTCAGTAGCCTTTGTATCATATGCCTGCATGTATGCAGGTATTGGTAATTTCATCATCAATGGTATAGCTACCGCACAGGCTGGATATCCGAGTAATGACCACATCACTGTTTGATTTGCATTTCCTTGCGCTTTTACACCATTGAAGACAACTACTGCGGAGGTTATGCGACGAGGAATAAAATCTTGATCTACAGTATATTCGGGAGCATTAACTGGTGTATAATTCAGACCTAGTAACTCATGGCGATATTGGCGTGAAAATAAATTAATAGCATCTACAGCGGTCATTTCCTTCTCCATAGAGAAATTTTCTTTCATAATTGCACTTGCAGTCAAATACCTTTCCCATCCCTCATAATCATCATATCTACCGGCAAAACTAAAATTTGTCACTACACGATATCCATCTTTCTCTTCATTCACATCGTATTTGATCCAACGGTCATTATTCATTTCATAATATGCCGCACCACCCTCTGCATCAATAATACCAAAGTTAGCTTCTACTCCCCATGGCTTTGGATAAGATGCCAACCACTGCTCAAATTCATGAATATTCTTGCAGTTACCCAATACGTGATACATCAATTCTCCCTCACGGTCCATCTTACAATCCAGGGAATCTTCGCGTAAGTTATAGGAAGCTGTATTCATTATGCATAAGCCCGCTTCATTCATTCCTGCCCAAACCTCACCATCTAATACAGGAGAATTTACTAATCCCATAAAAGCATATTTTTCTCCTTGATAACGTGCGATACGATTATTCAATTCGCCAGTATCTCTATGTTTAAACATCATCGGCCGACCAGATGGTGTGGCTTTTCCACTTATAATAAATGAAGTACATGCCAAACTAGAAACAGCATATGCCCATGTGAGCAGAAATAATACTATCTTCTTCATATCCCTATCTTGTTTGCTTTACTATAAGACGTTTTATTAAATTTTTTAAGGATTGCAATATAAGTTCTTTTAGCCATGTTATTACATTATCTGACCAACGCTGGGGATGGGTGGTGATCATGATACGTTGAGCTAGCATACCCTTGTCTATAGCATGAATAATATCATCCGTACTATGATATATCCTACCCTCTTTTATCCAAAGATCTTGATACATGGGTATTTTATCACGTACAGATACTTTATATCCATCCCAGCAACGCCCAGTATCAGTAAGGTAGAAAACATCTGAGAAATCCACATCAAAATAGGGTTCCCCAATAATGCCCAAACAATGATAATCATATGTTTTCCAAAGATCTTTTCCATCCCATTTACTAGTGGGTGCACCATGCATACAAATGGTGCGCACTGGATAAAATTGACGAAAATACTGCAATTGCTGTTTGAAATGCGCATAGGCTTCCACTACCTCTCCATTAGCAATTGCCATATCCTCATAGTGATAACCTATCTCATGACCTAGTGCAGAAATAGCACGGATAATGTCAGGTTGGTTACTTTCAGGAACTATACGAAAATAATAACTAGCAGCAATACCTAATGCGTGCTCTATCTTTGCTGTTGCGAGACTATTCTTAGCCCGCAAGTCAACATCATGACGAAGAATTATCCATCGAGCTCCTAGTGTGGATAATCTTGACTTGCACTCACAATATTGCTCAAAAGTAATGAATTGATACCCCGCCTTTTGCAAGTATTCAAGAAGTTCTCTATATTTTCGTAAAGTAAAGTCCATCAACTGATTGTATTCTGCGAATTGTGTGCACGCGCGTACGACTACACATTATTCGCATACACGTATATATTATTTATAAATCATATTGAGTGCTTGCGCCAATTTGACACCTGCAGTATAGAGTTGCCACTCCATCTCGTCGATCCAATAATAGGAATAATGGTATGCATTACCATTCCAAGTGGATTGATATTGATAAATCGCATCTGTCACATGATAGGTCATCAAGATGGTCTCAGCATCACTCATATTCATAATAGCTTTCTTCTGTGCCCCATACACATCGTGAAGATAATTGGCATATTCGGTATAAGTGAACCCTTTGCTATCTATGATTTTTGCATCCCATACAGAATGTAGATTTGTTTTCTGACCAAACCATTTCATTTTGACCGCATTGCCACCTTTATCATCCAAGTGCGCCACATGCATCGGACAAAAACGATCCGCATAAATATGCACGTAAAAGGCCAATGCATCATGATTGCTATGATCATCACTCAAAACGATTTCTAAACTATCCAAGACACGAAACATATTACCACCCTCACGAGGATAATCCGTCAAAGTGGCTACTACCATAGAGTCAGTCATGCCCCCATCCAAATCTTGGTAATGCCAGTCATAACTCTGTGGATAGATAGTATCACTTTTAATCTCATCTGCCCATGAAGCAAGATAAATCATACCACGCTTACCTAACACTTTGTCCACTTGCTTGCGTGTTTTATTGCTTAGGTTATCATATGCCACTTGGGCTATTATACGATGTCCCTTCTGCCCCCATGCAAATAGATTGTGCATACTAGGCACGATAGCCATCAACATAATACAAAATACAAATAATCGTTTCATATCACTACTTATTCAGTTATTTATTTCTATTATCCATTCTATTTCTATACACCAAAAAACGTTGATAGAGATATTCTAAGGTCAGGTTGAGTAGCATGTTAATGATTTGTACGAGATACTCATTCCATTGCATATCCTCTGCTAGCCAATCGCCCAAGATAGTTGTTATAGGGGTAAAGACTGCATAAAATGCCATTACTAGTATCATGGCACGAGTTATATTGGCGTTGGATTTGAATGTAAAACGACGATTGAAGGTGAAGTTCCACAAGATGCTTAATATCAAAGATATTAAATAACATGGCCAATAGCGCCAACTAGTAAATTCATTCAACAGCGCAAACGAGCCAAATTGTATGACACCTGCGCTAGCAGAAAATAGTACGAACTTAAGTATTCTAATCCACTCTTTATTCTTTTTCATTACCGTGTTTTTAAGTAATCACTAATATAGTTCAATCCATTCTACTTCGTTTCCTACATATTGAAGGTATTGTTCAAATGCCGCACGCTTGATGACCACTGTACCACGGCAATCGTTTGGGTGAAAACTAAGACTATCAGCTTGCTTGAGGTTCTTATCCAAAAATAATATCACATGCTGTTCCATGTCGTTGATCAATCCAAAAGGGCTCACGCTGCCAGGTTCTAGTCCAAGGTAACGCATCATACGCTCTGGACTGGCGAAAGATAGTTTTCCCGGAGAGTTCTTTCCCGCGGCGATAAGTGATGCTTTGAGTCGTTGCTCGAGGTCGTGAATAGCGAGATCGTGCTCGCAGTCGAAGCATATGAGATAGTGCTGTGTACCTTTGTGGTTGCGCATGAAGATATTCTTGCAATGCACGCTGCCATCGTCCTTCCACCAGCGTTTCGCTTCCTCGATAGTCTTGCCCTCTGGATGGTTGTAGCAGGTGTAAGGTATTTGATGCTCAGAGAGATAGTTCAGTACTTTTTCTTGTCGTTCCATAATTCGATAATAATTATGGGTACAAAGGTACGAAAAAATGTACATATATGCAAACAAATTAGAAAAAACTTTTTTTACTTAAAATTTGCAAATGTACAATTTATTTTATACCTTTGCATCCGAAAGCTCGACGCCGGGGTATAGAGGGTGGGAAGTTCCCCCTCTCGGAAAACTAAAAACGCCACCAAATCGGTAAAAAAATGACCAAATTATCCAGTCATGACTTGCATCAGAATAACTTCATTCTCAATCTATAGAGATTTAATAAAGTAAAAATGAAGAATCTAATACCATTCAGTGCTCTCTTATGGATTAGTTTATTCATAGGATGTCGAAATGAAAGATTGTCTCAAGCAATATATATACCGCAAAGTCCTAATTACGAGGATACGATGATGTGGTATATAGAACAGAATGCCCATAGTGCAGGTGCTGATGTGTTCTATATTCCATCTACATGGGAGTATGACTGGTTCAACGAAGATAGAGTAGTATCTCATTATGCCGACCCTTACAATATAGTACATCGTAATAATATGAAAATAGAAATATTGAAAATAGCCGATTATATGGCAGAAAACAATAATTTTTACTCTCCATACTATCGGCATATTACTCTTGATACATGGGCTACGCTGAATGAGGACACAATCAACAGACGATATCATGCCGTGTCTTTCATTGATATTCAAAATGCATTCCAATATTATTTGAATCATTATAATAATCAGCGTCCTTTTGTGCTTGCAGGGTTTAGTCAAGGTGGCAAATCTGTCGTTGAGCTTATGAAAACACTAGCCGAAGATGTTCGTCAGCGAATGGTAGCTGCATATGTATTAGGCTATAAAGTAACACCCGCAGACACATTAGTTGCACCTTGGATTGTTGCAGCGAAAGACTCTATTGACACGAGGGTGACAATTTGCTATAATTCTGTTTCTCATACAGAACATATTAAACCGATTATCAGTTCTCCTAATGTGATGTGTATAAATCCTGTTAATTGGCGTACAGACTCAACACCAGCAATTCTGCATGATACAATTATAGTGACTCTTTCTACAGAGCATAATGTTTTACAATTGGATGGTTTTGACGGTAGTTATCTTCCTAACATATTAAACATCTTGAATGTAGGTGATTATCACGGAATTGAGCCTTGGCTTTACAGCGAACAACTAAGAGATAATATTCAACTACGAATTCATAAATTTAATCAAAACAACAATAGTGTTGTTTATAACTGATCAAATTATTAAAAACAAATGAAAAAACTATTTAATTCGGTGGCTATGTGCTGCTTCTTAGTATTGGCATTGGGATTAACATCCTGCGAAGAAACTATTTCAATGCAAAGTAACTATTCTTTTGGAATCCATGATTTTAATGGTACTTTTAATGATATTTTTGTTGTTGACAATTACTTCAAAGTAGATAAAAAAGTTCCTTTTGGACCTGTAATTATAGAAGGAAGTAGTGAAAAGGATTGCGATGCTAAGGCCAAAAAACTCTTTGAAGAAGCAGTTGCTAAGCTTTCTCACGAAGAAGTGGCTGCAATAGTATCCGCTGGTTGTAGCTTTGTTTATTCTGCAGAGAGAGAGGACAAAGCAGGAAACTTGGTTGTAATAGGTGAGTGGGTATATCCAGAGAGAAAATAACACTTAGATGTATATGACAACGTATATTTAGCATATTTTTATTCTGTTAGGAGAATAAAAATATGCTAAATACTTTCGGCACAATCTTCCGCACAAATCCTTTCCAATACCGAAGGTTTGGCGGCATTTACTATAGAGACCTAATATTTGAAACAGACAAGCCACAGGTAGGGCACGTCTATGCCATAGATAGGGATACCATGGTCGCGAAGTGGTCACGTAGCCAGCAGGTAATTTGCATTAACCTACCGAAAACCGATATGTTG
>JAEIGA010017571.1_pt1 | contig 10898 bp, 14 predicted proteins | sample 9270691 | NCBI WGS metagenome assembly JAEIGA01 (sample SAMN17057246, study PRJNA624740) | gut metagenome | biome: biome; isolation source: fecal sample | host: Bos grunniens | place: China: Xizang | collected 2019 | reverse complement strand
TCGTGTGCCGCCTGGATATCTCCCGTTCCACCATAAGTTCCTCTTGCGTAAATGTTATGCTCTGCATTTACACAGCCACTATCAGCATGTCCACTTGTAAAATGCGCCCAAATACTTCCGGCAATACCACTCGGCGTAACACCATGCACACCACACTCGATATTTCCATAGCAATTAAGGAAACTGTCAACGTGCAATGTGCCTTGTTTTGTTACGGAATAACCACTCCATCGGTCAAGAATATTTAATGTAGTGATTTCCATATTGCCGTTAGCATCTACCTCGAAATCGAAGTTATCATCATCAAGATAGAAGTCAGGATTTGTTCTTAATCTCGTTATTGTCTGCGGGCCGAGCGACAAAACATAGTCATTCGGATTCGGATACACCTTTAATACCTTTGCGCCGTTTAATACCGAATAGAATCCGTCAGCATCAAACGAAAGACCACCGAGTTTTCCTGTGCCATTTGCATATAGCTTGAAGTATGTTGAATCAACGATTATCTTGTTTGCGTTAAACTCTAATGCGCTGGGGTTTAAGGTTATTGCAGATTGCAACCCTGTACCATCATTCTTAACGCTTAATGCTATTTGCCCTGCATTCTGCGTTATCTGTGATTGTAGGGAATTAGGATTTGTCGCATCGGTTGTAGCCGTAGCTAGTGACGTTATACCATTCGCATTTTGCGTGATTCTTGTGTTATACGAAGTAAGGGTTCCATCCGTTGTGGTTTCGTATGCGTTTAACTCGCTGATCGTTTCATCAACAGTTCGGGTAAGTTTATTCGTTCTGCCCTTGAGCTGCGTTATCTGCGAATTTACGGAGTTGATATTTGTTTCAAGGGTTTCAGTTCCCGATGCTTCAAACACATCAAACAACGTTTGCACACCCTTAAAAGTGCGCTTAAAGATGTATGAATAAATAACCGCATATCGTGTGATAAATTGGATTCCGTCACCGACTTCAAAGCAAGGATTTCCAATAAGTTCAATTTTCATCGGAATATACTGAATATTACCCAACTTTGACAGAATCGGAGTTCCCACGCTTTCAAGGGCCGCCGCATTTAAGCCGTACACAAGGAAGTTGTCCTCAATTACATAGCAATTTGTTCCGCTTCCGATAACTGCTCCGATATCATCTTCGCTTTGCCTTATCTGCAATTTGGTAATAGGTGCTGTTTCGTAATCTTCGTAATCAGCTCCGATATAGGTCCCGTTTTCTCCAATGTTTTCTACGTTGTTACCATCGGACGGATACAAGGTTTCTGACGGGTACAAATCCTCTGCCGGATAAAGCGCAGGGATGATGTTTTCGAGCGCAATATAATGAAAAAGGCCGTCCCTGCCAATGTGACCGAAACAGCCGTTTATTTCACAGATTTTCGTAATCACATCGCGCCCGCTTAACTTCTCGGGGTCTATCGTGTACGAAACTGTCAGAGTATCGTTTATTAAAGTTGTGGATTCTTGGGTAACTCCTAAATGCGTAAAGAAACTATCACGGAATTGCTTAAGGGTATATGTGGCCGTCGGAGTAGTGAAAAGGCCCTTGTACCAACCCGCAACATCGGCTTCCAGGATATCTTTCATCACATCATATGCGACGATATCCTTGTATCTTCTGTCGGCGGTTCGTTTATCGGAATCAACCTTGTAAATACCAATCTGCAAAAGGTCCCCACCGTGTGGCTGAATTGATACTGTTAATATCTTACCAATAAGAGATTCCGCAATATACCCGATGCGGAATTTAATCTGTGATGCGTTACAACTTCCGAGCGCAATGTTTTCCTCTGCGCAAAGCGTTTCTGTAAGTTCAAAACTTTCCGAAACAATATCACTATTCGTCAGAGTAACGTTATCGTATGTTATTATGAGATTTTTTGAAATGCCGTCCTCATAGAACAGCTCTTTATCTGCGTAATTAACCATTATCGCTCCGTTATCTCAACTGTAAACCTTTGCATATAGTCGCTCCAATCGCCTGCTATATCTCGCTTGGGAGCAAACTTAATGAAAAAGTATCCCGTGTAAGGGGACGTATCGTTATTTACCGCAACCGTACAAAACACTGATTCGTCAGCCAATTTCGAAGTTTTAACCAAAGAAACAAAAGCATCGTATTCCGTCATGCTTCGGAAAAACATATCAAACGAACCTACAATGCGGTCACGGATTCTGTTTTTATGCTCGACCTTGTTCGAATCAAACCAGGATTCAAACACAGGATCATTATTCACATCATAAGATCCGGCAATTACTCGGTTTGAATAATCGCCGGATGTTTCTGAACCAATCTTAAATACCATAGTTTAACCTCACACGAATGCTGAAATACCCATCTGCTTTTTATACTCATTATTTGCCTTTTTAACGAGGTTGAATATTCCGTTAGCATTTCCCTCAAGGCTTACATTTACATCGCGCTCCTGCGCCAAATAAGGCAGATACTCGGCAAGTAAACCATAGAGTTTTGATTCTGTATTCGTTGCTGCGCTCCTGGTGTTATAAGATGAGTCATAAGCCACCGAAGCGGTTGTCTGAATATCGCTAACAACGGACTTGTTCAGATCATTCATTGCATCAGCAACAACGTTTTCCTTGTCCGTGATTCCGTTTGCCAAACCTTCGTCCATATACTGTCCAAATGACTCAAACAGTTTTGAAGGACTCGCAATACCAAAAAATGACTTAAAACTATCTGCAATACTGCTTGCTACGTTTTTGACAGTATTAACTACCGCTGAAACCTTCGAAGTGATACCATCAACCAAACCCTGAAGAATATTTCCGCCAATTTCCTTTATTTTTGAGAAATAACCTTCAAATCCGCTCTTAATTGCATTCCAAACTTTTGATACCGCATCCTTGATTGTAGTACCGAGTGTCATAAGACCATTTCCGAGCGAAACAAGAAGCTGTTTTCCGCTTTCCTTCATCTTCGGCCAGTTGTCTTTGAAGCCATTTACGATACCCGAAATTATCTGTGGAACAGCCTTAACAATGGCAACTATAATTTGTGGAAGTGCGCCAATTATGCCGACAAAAAGTTGAATCCCGGCATCAATAAATAATGGCAAATTGCCCAAAATAGCTGAAATAACGCTTGTTATTATTAGTGGAAGGGCATCGCAAATTTGCTCAATTATGGACGGAAAATTTTGGATAATGGCTAAAACTATGCTGATTACGGCTGATAAAATCTGAGGGATGGCCGAAATTACAAAATCGCAAATGCCGATTATGATGTCCGGCAACATATTCAAAATCATTGGTAAGCCGTCATTTAAAAGCGAATCTGCGACAGATTTCACAAGGCCAAGAATGGCTTCCAAAATGGTTGGAAGATTTTGAATCAGAGCTTCTATCGCATTTAAGGCGGCTGAAATCACAGCCGAAATTAGAATTGGCGCCGCTTCGCTCAATCCGTTCACGATCTCGACTATCACGCTGCTGGCCATTTCTACTATATTAGGAAGCATAGAACTGATACCTAACAGCAATTTTTCAATAACGGCCATTCCAGTTGAAATCACGGAAGGCAAATTTTGAATTATACTGTCGACAATAGCCAAAATTATGGTACTTCCGACATCCATTATCTTCGGAAGCTCTTTTGTCAGCTTTGAAAGCGTTTTTTGTATGCCGGAAGTAATCTCTTCCGCTCCCTTTTCGGTATCACCCGAAAAAATATCCGTAAAACCAGCCATTACCTCGGTTATGCCTGGTAAAAATTCTGTTGTTAATGTCCGAACAAGACCCTGCGATGCGGTCTGCATATCCTGCAACTGATCCTGGAATGCCGCACCTGCTTTTACCGCTTCGTCAGAAAGTACACCATTCAATTCGTGTACTCTGTCTTTCATCACCTGCGTATCTTCAGCAGATGTATTAAGAAGTGCACCGAGTTCGGTTGCGCCCCTTCCGAGCAACTGGCTTGCAAGATATGTGCGTTCTGTACTTTCGCCCATCTCCTGCAATCCGCTTATTACGGCAGAAAACAAGTCTTCCTGGGATAATGTAGCAACTTCCTCTTCGCTTATGCCTAATGCTTGGAATGCTTCGTTGCCGGTTAAGGCTGCGTTTGCCATAGTCTTCATAGAAGCCTTTAAGGACTCCATAGAAGTTCCGCTATGCTGCATTACCGCATCCCATTCCTGGTATGCTTGAGCAGATATGCCCATTTTCTGCGACATTTTGTCGATTTCGTCGGCATAACTTGCAACATCGTTCGTGGCACTAACAACGGCAGAAGTAACACCGCCAATCGCCATTGTAATACCACCGACGATAGCACCAGCGGTCCCGAGTGCTTTACCGAAACCACTTGAAAACGATTTTCCGCTCTCTTCGCCAGCTCCGCCGAGTGCTTTCGTTATTTGATTGCTTATGCCCTCGGTACTGGGAGCAAGTTGAAAGTAATATGTTCCGATGTTTTCAGCCATCGCCAAACCTCGCTATATCTCATTCCACATTCGTTCAAATTCTTCCATTGTGCTGAATGTAGCGTATTCTTCCTTGTTGTCTAAACCTAAAAGACTTTGTAATACTGATTTCGGGCGATTTTTGTTCTTCTGTCCATCTCTACTGTTCGCCCAACTTAAAAAGGACAGTTCATCAACCATTCGCGCAAAAAATATGCGGTCAAGTGGTTGTTTCTGCCCTGAAAAGTGCATCTTTACTCTGCTATCATCTCTTAACCCAAAAACAAGAGTACCCACCAACAAAGGCGAGTACTCCTTGTAATTGTAGATATGATAAACTTCGGCAAGGTCGCAAATCATTTCGTCCTCGCACTCACTAATACAGAGGGCGAGGAATGTCAGTTTTTTGCTTTTGTGCTTGCGACGATCTCGGTAAACTCTTCTTTCATTGCGAGTGCATCAACAATTCCGTCGTTTTTCTTGCGAATATGCTCTTTAAGCTTTTTCATTCCGTCAGAGCCTAATATCATCTCATAAAGAACGTTGGCATCCTGCATCGTACCTTCGCCACGGCGGAGCTTATCACTTAACGTAACAAAGTCCCAATCGCTGAATATCTTTTCATTTACCTTGAATTTGAAGCCACTTTTTGTTTTTCCTTCTACCATTGTTCCATCTCTCCTTTAAATAGATGCGCCTGCACCCTTGATATACTCATAGTGATAATTTCCGTCACTATCGGGGAATGCAGACAGAGTTATTTCGTAACCTACTGCTTCATCATCCTTGTATGTAATGGTTCCCAGGTCTGAAATAGTCGCATTAGGGATAACGATTCTCTTCTTACGGTTTCCACGCATAACCATATCAACTACCCAAGAGCCGGAGTTGAGATCGTCAGCGGTTGCCTTAACTGTGATATCTCCGTTTCCGCTTACAATAACATTGCTGTCACCATAAACAGCCTTAAGAACATCAGCGTTAAGAACCTCAATAAGAGTAAATCCGAAACTATCAGGTCTGTCAGTCTGAAGGTTAAGAACGTTTACACCGCCCCAAGCCTTGACCTGATCGCTTTCGGGTGAATTATCGTTGGTAAGTCCATCATCGCTTACAAATCCGAGAGGTTTGAAAGCAATCGCAAGTGTATCATCTGCGTTTGTGGGGAGCAATGTTCCCAAAGGCGCATAAAAGATAGCACCACTCTTGTTCGGCTTACCAGTTGAAACATTTGTAGCCACATTTGTAGTAGACATCTGTTTATTCCTCCATATATGTTAAATTAAAGTAACTTTGGTATCTGTATAATTTGAGTGAATTATCGAACGTATCACCGCCGCCACCGAGTTTTACAGAAGATACATCCGTTAAGTTGGTTATTTCGTACATTGCACGGCGAACACTCTCGTCAAGCTGTGCAGCAAGAACTTTTGAAGGGCCGTAACTGTAAATTCTTACTGTCACGGCATCAATCAAGTTTTCCCTTGAGCGATCAACAATTTGGAATACAACGCAAGTATCTTTGCCTTTGGGTGTTTCAAGATATACGTCAGTAGTATTTAATTCTGTCTGCAAATAGCTTAATATCTTTGTCTCAATCATTCTCTACCTTTAACCCATACTCTCTGCGTTCCGACGTATTCCTCGGTTATCTCGCCCTTTTTCTGCGCTTCCTTGATAGCAATTTTCATCACTTCATCGGATTGTAGCATTTTCTTAACCATTGCCTTATCTAATTCGAATTTACCCTTCGAGCTTTTCAAGATGTACCTTTTTATTCCACCGCAGAGGTATATTAACTTCAATTCCCCCCACAGCGTTGCCGATTACTTTATATGTACCGTTAAACGGCGCTGGGAGAATAACTTTTCCACCTTCCCAAACGTTCGTATCCCCTTTTGGGATAGCAAGCGTGTATGCCGTTTTGACTCCATATACAGTAAGGTTGTTCTCGATGTCCGTCGAAGAAGGTTCTCCGATTAAAACATCTGTAACTGTTACAGAAGTGTCTTTATAGATAGGCTGGTTAAATGCGTCTGTTCCGTCTTGTGTAATTGTCAGAAGTGTTACTGTCTGTCCTGCGATTGCCATAGTGGAATACTCCCTATTTGCTGATTAAGTAAGCCTAAACGCTTAAGGTCGCTATACAAGATCGAATTTGCAATACCACCACCAGGGACAGCATAAGTTCCCGACCAAGAATAGCCCAAAGCGGATTGTGATTCCTGCGTCATTGCGTCGCCCGTTGTTGTCTGCCTTAAGGCTCTTGAAACAACATCAACTGTTACGAGTTTAACAACGTTTGCATACACAGGATCTGCTACGATCATTTCGTCAAGATCTTTGTTAACCTTGTGTGCTTCGTTCCTTAATGTATCCGATACTATCGGAAGCAATGCGGCTGCTCGCGTTGTTTCTTCTGCGCTTAACGGTCTCCATAATAAAATTATGTCATTTGTAGTGGCGAATGCTTCACTCATTTTTTTGATCCTTTTTTAGATTTCTTGACTTCCTTTTTAGGTTCTTCGGAAACCTTTTCGGCAGTTCTTACTACCGAAGGCTTTTCCTCTGAAGGTTTACCCTCGGTAATAAGAACATAATTTTCACCGAATATAGGGCCGGAAGTAATAATTTCTATTCCAGTTTTTGTGTTGCGATAGATCATACAGATGCGTTGGTTGCTACCCTTGCGAATGCGTCAGCCTTGATGATTGCCCAACCGATATATGCTTCAGCACGAAGATATACCTGGTTGTGTCCCTTAAGGTCGCCTGCATCGGAATTGTCAGGATTACCATACTCGATAACCTCAACGGGGATCTCCTTTGCAAAGCCCCACTTGAAATACTGACGGAAATCGCCAACGATTGCTCTGTCAGCATTGCTGTTTGCGGATACAGTAACATTTGAATCTACTGCAAGGCCATTGATCGTATCGGGATTTCCACCCCAAGCAAGTTCAGGATACTTCTTTGCTCCGCCGGTAGTAACTTCTGCTGCAAGTGCTGCTTTCATAGCAGGTGCATAAGCCATACCAGTAACTTCCTCTTCATTTGCGGTTACGAGTGCGATTGCATCCTCGATGTTAGCGTCGGGAGTGGAAGAATTGTAAGTAACCTTCTGTGTAACCTTCTTATCGAAGCAGTTGTTTCCAATGAGATCAGATGCGTTTCCAGTACGAGGATTTACACCGTGCATTGCCATTACGTCGATACCACGAGCAAGTTTGCGAGAGAAACCTTCCGCAAAAGCACGAAGGACGGGAAGCTTGGCTTCGTCGGAAGCATACAGAAACTCGTCAGAAGTTCTTGTACCATACTCGACCTTGATAGGAACAATCGTAACGGGGGCAACGGTTGCACCGCCGTTTGACTTTGCGCCGTTCTCTGCTACGATGTCGATCTCGGAATCAAGAGAGAATGTGAACAGTTCCTTACCATTAAAAGGAACCGGCTCGGATGCAGCGAGCTTTGCAAGTGAAGAATGTCCTTTTACAAGGTTGAACATCTCGTTAGTAAGTTCTACAGGAAACATAGTTCCCTTTGTTAAAGTATTACCCATTTTGTAATCTCCTTATTTGGTTAAATCTCCGAGTAGAGCCATATAAGCATTATTAAGGTTGTCAGCAGCTCCACTCGATTTGTTATCGTGACTAAAAGCAGGCGGTGCATTATTTGTTCCAAGGTATGATGCAACTGTTTCTGCATCCTTTGTAATCTCGTCTTCATTATCGCCTACAAGACGATCAGCGAGTTCATAAGGAATGCCCTTTTCAATAGCGATCTTGCCTTTTAACAGTTTCTTTTCTGCGCCCTCTGCTCTTGATTTGAGTTCAGCAAGTTCATTTGCCCTTGCTTCAAAGGTTTCTTTGTCCTTCTTATGGGCTTCTTCTGACTCTTTGATTTTCTTCTCAAAGTCGGCCTTAAGATTAGCCACATCTTCGGGTGACGAATAATCCTTGAAACGTTCTGATACTTCACGTTCTTTCTGTTCAAGACGTTTCTGTATCATCTTGTCAAATTCTTCCTGGGACTCAATATTTTTAAACTCTGCCATAATTTTTGATCTCCTCTTTTACTGTGAGTTAACATAGATTTATTTTAAATAACATTAGTTATCTAAAAACATATTGTTTGTGGTTTTTGCTCTTTGGTTGTCGATGCAATCCAAAAAGCAAGTATTGCCGAATCCATTAGGGATATGTCGTAAAGGTCCGAAATTGACTTGTAACCGAATCCGCCCTTCGAACCTATCGCTCGTTTTTCACAATTTGAAACCGAGTGAGTGAGGGAAGGTTGGCCGGAGTGACAAACACCTTTGGAAGATATTGCAAGTTCCCACATCGCATTTGCCGTAATGATTTCCGCAACTGTCGGAAGTATTGGTTTTTGATAACCGTGTTCCTTTATCGAGTTTGCCAGGATCATTTGCCCGTTGGCTCCGTCAATGACAACCTTATCTACCTTGGGGTTATGCAAGTAGTCAAATATCCAAGCATTTCCGTTTTTAACAGGTCTGCAATCAATACATTCAACGAATATCCTTCCGTCTTTTGTCTTTGCAGCAACCGAAACAGCTACATTATTTCCATCGTGGCCGTACTTGATACCGAGATAACGTTTATCTTCGAGTTCCGGAATATCTTTAAGGCTTGTCCATTCAGCTTCGCTTATTACAGATTGCTGGCTATATTCAAGCCACAAACCTAAACGCTGAATGTTGAAATCATCCACTCCGTTAGAAAGTTCATTGCGAATGTTTCTTTCTCTCAAAGTCTGCCCAAGTGAAGGGTTAAACTCATACCAAATATCAGGATTGTCAATCTCTTCTGTGCGCTTATCAATCGCCCATTCTGCCCAGCCGACTTCTTCGGGTGCCGTTCCTTCGATTACTTTTCCTCGTAATCTTCCGAATACATCACCGCCACTTGATGCCGTTGGGGGAGTCCCGACCATTATTATTTGAGGGTTAAGGCTTGCAGATACCGTATAAGATAAAGCCGACTCTTGTTTGGAAGTGTATTCCTGTGCTTCGTCAATAATCAGTAAATCAAAACCTTCACCGAGTCCGCCGTTATCCGTCCTGGTTCGGAAGTCAATTATTCCGCCGCCGCTTATCTCTATATGCTCAAGGCCATATTGCTTGGATGCAAAAAAAGAGTTTTCAGGCATTTCCTTTTTCTTTCGGGAATGTTCTTCATATCCTGCCTTTTTCAGCAAAGCGTAAAGCCTTAAAAAAGCATCGTGAGAAGTTGTGGTTCTGTGTGCCGTGTGGCATATCTTTTCACCTTTAACAATGATTCCCCAAAACTCACGAGCGGCTAAAACTTCGCCTTTTCCGTTTCGTCTTGATAGTGAAATGCCGTACTTCATAAACTGCCACAACCCATCAGCGGTAGCCATAATCGCCTTAATCTGTATCTGCTGCCACTCCATCAAAACTTGAGTAGTCATTGCATATAGGTCGATTGCTTCTTGCCCTAATGTTTCGTTGTACTCAACGTTGGTAAAAGTAGGAGTTTGTCTGCCGACTCTCTCCATACGTTACCCCCGTTCTTTCGCTATGTAATTGTTAATAAGTTTCTTTCGTTCGGACGGATCCATAATAGGATTTACAGCCTTGCGCTTATCAATCTGCGCTTTGTCGCTCTCCCATATATTCTTTGTCCAAACATTTTGGTTCTTGCGCCCTGATCTGAATGTCACATCACACCGACAAAACTCGTGCCTTTGGTATACTTCCGGCGGTTCTGTGCCGTATTCGTATATGCCTTCCAAGGCTTGGCACCATTCGCAACATTTAGGCTCGGCGGTTCTGACAATGGTTTCTGTCATTCCCATTTTTGAACGGGTATCAACATTTGCTCTGACATAATCATCAAAGAAGGCTTCGCAATTATTTACGATTGCTTCCTTTAGCCATACGCTCGATTGCTCGAAATTATCGTATGATGTCATTTTGTCAATCAGACCTTGAACACGTTCTTCGGGGAAGTCTGCATCTATTGCCTTGATTCCGAGTCCGTCCTTCGTGTCCACAATCTCTTGAATCTGCTTTGCGGTTTGATTCACGATGTTATGAGCATTCTTAAGTGACGGCCCTACAGTTCGCTTTGCAATGTTGTAATACAATTTCCCATCAGGTAAAGTGTCCGCCGTGATACACGCTTGCAAACTCTTTGATAAGTTCTGCCCTGTGTATAATGCGTATCTGTGCGCATCTACCAGCGTTGCGGTTCCGTCCCTTATTCTTTTGCCTACGCTCATAACTCGATGATCCGTAGTCATTCGGTTCGTAAAGGTTCGCCCGATTTCTTCGTTAAGTGCAGGCACTACGTCTGTTGCCATATCCACCTCTTTTCCCCACCTCGAAAAGCATAATAAAAGAGCCGCCGGTGGAAAGCGACTCTCACGATTGCGCTATCGTGTTATGCTTACATTAAGCCATTCGGCTAAATGCCTGTTAATTG
>JAEIGA010017570.1_pt1 | contig 10898 bp, 7 predicted proteins | sample 9270691 | NCBI WGS metagenome assembly JAEIGA01 (sample SAMN17057246, study PRJNA624740) | gut metagenome | biome: biome; isolation source: fecal sample | host: Bos grunniens | place: China: Xizang | collected 2019 | reverse complement strand
GTCGGCAATAGCGATGACATTCATCCCGCGCATAAGTTTGCAGTCGGCCAGCGCTTGGCGGCGTTGGCGTTGAATCGCGATTATGGCATGACTTCTCTCGTGGCGGATTCGCCCGTGCTGAAGGATATCATTTCCGAGGAGGGTAGACTTATCATGCGTTTTAAAAACGCAGAAGGCTGGTATATCTACAATCCTGACTTTGGGGTTCAGCACGGATTTGAAATCGCCGGTGCGGATGGCGTTTGGAAAAAGGCGAGGATCGTGAATGCGGGTGATGGTGAAACTAATCGTGCGAAGGGCAAATCTAGCGGAAGGGTCGCGGGACGAGATATCATTCTTGAGGCAGATGGAGTTGATGTTCCATCCAAAGTTCGATACCTTTATTCGGCTCCTTGGTTCGGTACGCTCTATTCTAATTATGGGTTGCCGCTTGGGCCGTTCGAAGCGGAAGTGAAATAATCTTTGGCTGACGAAGAGCGTTAAGCATAGATGCAAAAAAAACGGATTACACTATTTGCGGGTCACTACGGAAGTGGCAAAACCAACGTTGCTTTGAATTACGCACGATGGCTGAAAGTCTCCGGTGAGAAGGTCAGAGTGGCTGATCTTGATATTGTAAATCCTTATTTTCGAACGAAGGATTCTGCGAAGGCCTTATCTGACGAAGGCATAGATTTAATTGTCTCCGAATATGCCAATAGCAATGTCGATTTCCCGGCGCTCCCGAAGGAGATGTATTCAGCCGTCGCCGACCGTTCTGCGATGGTGGTTATGGATATCGGCGGCGATGATCGCGGTGCTCTGGCGCTTGGACGATATGTTGATGAGATAAAAAGCGAGAATAATTACGAGATGCTCGCGGTTATTAATGCTGCGCGTCCGCTTACAAACGATGTCGTCTCGACCGTGGAAGTCCTGCGTGAGATAGAATACGCTTCGAAATTGCCGTTTACAGGGGTTGTCAATAATACGAATCTTGGTCCTGAGACGAGAGCAGTAGATATAATCGAATCAGTAGCATACGCACGCTCCGTCGCTGCCCAAATGGGCCTTGATATTAAATTTACCTCTGTTGAGGCTTCTTTAATCCCGGAATTAGAAGGTAAGGTCGAAAATCTCTTCGGTCTTACCATTCAGCGGCTTTATTACCATCTTAACGGATGAAAGTGGGCGTTACGCCTTTTTTAAGAATGATATTGCCGTATTTCGCGGTTTCGCCAGATATTACTATGGCGTAGGCGCTTTTTGCGCGTTCATAAAATGCGAAACGCTCAAGCCGCTCGATTTTGCCGTCATAACAGAGCGCTTTGCGGTAGGACTCTTCGACTTCAGGATCAAGAATGTCGCCCTTGACAGCATCCATCATAATGATTGGAGTAGCGTAGGTATCAAGCTCAAATAGAGGAATTATTCCCGATAGCAGATTCGCCGCTTTGATACCGTCAGCTCTGATGACGCGATTATTGAAAGTATGAGCTGGAAAGTGGGCATCAGAAATAACGATTTCATCTCCGTGGCCCATCTCGGCGAGGGCTTTAAGTAAGTCCGGCGATATGTCTGGCGAAATCCCTTTTAACATTTTTGACTTCCTTGTGAGTTTCGTAAATTCGGCGATATTTTAGCAAATCGTCTTCGCTAATGCAATGTATGCGAAGTTCTTATGATGAATGTAAGCGCTAAAATGGACAGGTAGCAGGGTTTTATGATATACTTATGAGCTATGAAAAATACACTACTTGCAATAACGGTTGCAGCAGCGGGATTTTCTGCATCTGCAAATGTCGCCAATGACTGGGAAAATCTTGCGGTAAACTCAATTAATCGTTTGCCACCGCGCGCATATTCAATGCCGCTGGAAAGTATTGATGATGCCTTTACTGATAAACTTGAGCCGGATACGCCTTATAAGATGTCGCTTAACGGTGTATGGAAATTTTCTTGGGCGGGCGAGCCGTCAGCGAGGGTGAAGGATTTCTATAAAACCGAGTTTGATGATTCGAAGTGGTTTGATATTGATGTTCCAAGTTGCGTAGAAATGCGAGGCTGGGGCGTTCCGGGATACACTAACATTCGCTATCCCCACAAGATGGAATGGCCGCGCATTCTCGACCGCAAGACCGGCAAGGCCGACTATAATCCGGTTTCAAGTTATCGCCGCACGTTTACTATCCCAGAAAAGTGGGATGGTAGAGAGATAATTCTTCGCTTTGACGGTGTATATTCTGCGTATTATGTCTGGATAAACGGCAAGAAAGTCGGTTATGCCGAGGACTCAAAGCTCCCGAGCGAATTTAACATCTCATCTTTTTTAACTAAAGGTGAAAATCTCATTGCGGTAGAAGTGTACCGTTGGTGCGATGGCAGTTATGTGGAAGATCAGGATATGTTCCGCTTCTCAGGGATTTTCCGTGATGTGACTTTGTGGGCGAAGCCTAAGAGCGGTATCTGGGATTTCGCAGTAGAGACTGAAATTTCGGATGACTTTAAGAGCGCGACGCTTTTAGTCACTGGTGATAGGTTTGATGAGATTAGATTGTATGATGCTGCCGGTAAAGAGATTCTTAAGAAGACTCGCAGCATCCCCGAGAAGATAATCGTCGATGATGTGAAGCTTTGGAGCGCTGAAAAGCCTTATCTTTACACGCTCGTATTGAAAAAGGGCGATGACATCCGCATGAAGCGCGTCGGCTTTAAGAATCAGAAGATTGTCGGCAACACTATTTTGGTCAATGGCAAGATGATCAAGTTTAAGGGTGTTAACCGTCACGAAACGAACCCGGAGAACGGACGAGCGATAACGATTTCGGATATGTTGCGTGATGTGGAGCTCATGAAAAAATACAACATTAATACAGTTAGAACTTCGCACTACCCAGATCATCATCTCTGGTATGATATTTGCGACCGTTACGGCATTTACCTGGTGGCGGAGGCGAATGTTGAAGCTCATGAGCCCGGTTACGGCAAGGACGGTCTTGGCGGAATTAAGCAATGGGATCACACAATAGTGGAGCGCAATGCCCGTCACGTAGTCTTTTATCGCAATCATCCATCAGTCACATTGTGGTCGCTTGGAAACGAGACTGGTCACGGGGACTGCTTCCGCAATGCCGCTAAGGCCATTCGCGAAATCGATTCTACGCGCCCGATTCACTGGGAGCGCGGCAATGTTGATGTCGACGTGGATTCATGCATGTATCCCGCCGTCGAGTGGATTGAGAAGCGCGGCGTCTTAGGGACGAAGCCCAAGGGAGAGACGATCGAAGATCATTGGACTGGTATTGACGGAAACCAATTTTCTCATAAGCCGTTTTTCCTTTGCGAATATGCCCATGCGATGGGCAATGCCATTGGCAACTTCCAGGAGTATTGGGACGAGTTTTACAAATACGATGCGCTGACCGGCGGCTGCATTTGGGATTGGATCGATCAAGCAGTCTGGAAAAGCACCGATGAAATTGACCCCAAGACCGGCAAGCGTGCCCGCATCTTGGCCTATGGCGGGGATTTTGATGAAATTCCGAACGACGGTCCGTTTTGTTGCAACGGAGTCATCGACCCTAATCGTAATGTTACGCCAAAACTTATTGAGGTCGGACACGTTCATCGTAATTTAGTCGTTACCTTGGCCCCTGGTGAAAAGTCAAACGAGAATGGGCCAGTGTATGAGTTTGAACTTTGGAACCGGTATGGGTTCACTAACGCAAATGAATTTGATGGCGAGTGGGAATTACTCTCTAACGGCAGAGTAATCGAAAAGGGTGCGTTCCAGATTCCTGATTTGGCGCCGCTTTCAAAAACTAAGTTCAAGCTTGAAATTAAAAATGTTTTACTCGCTAACGAGTGCTTCGTCAATTTTTCGTTCAAGTTGAAAGAAGATACCTTTTGGGCGAAAAAAGGTTGGGCTGTAGCGCGCGACCAGGTTAAACTCTCAGGTGAATTCGCATCTTGGACTGGCGCAAAGACTTTAGAACTTCGCCATGTTAAAGTAAGTTTTGACGAGTCGGATGCATCCACATTCACGATGGAAGGCGCTCGCACCACCGCGATATTTGACCGTAAGACAGGCTCATTGATAGGGCTTGTTATGCGTGGCAAGAGCATCCTCGCCGATGGCCCAATCGACATTATCCGGGGCCCGCATCTTACTTGTGGTCGCGCATTCGTTGACAATGATGGCGTGGTTCGCGGTCAATTTTACGATTCAGGATTGTCTCAGCTCAATTATCATGCGCGTCCCATCGAGAAGCTCGAAAACGGCGTCAGGATCATTACCGAGGTTACCGGCGCTAAGTCCGCCAGCTTTACGCATGAGGCGATTTGGACGATCAATCATGACGGCTCGCTCGAGGTGGTTAACCATGTCACTCCTCATGGTACTATGCCCGAGATGCTCCCGAGACTGGGGCTTTCGATGATGCTCGATCAGAGTCTTGAGAATATGACTTGGTATGGTAGGGGACCCTCTGAAAACTACATCGACCGTTTGACCGGCTCGTTTGTTGGACTTTATTCTTCAACCGTAACCGACCAATTCGTTGATTACGTTCGCCCACAGGATAATGGTTACAAGAGCGATGTGAGATATGCCGAGTTTACCGATCGCCGCGGACACGGCGTTAAGTTCTCCGCATCTAATCCGTTGTTTGTTCAGGCGCTACATTATGAGCGTGAGAACATGGAGTTTTCTCGTCATCGCAACGGTCAGCAGCGTTTTGCAACGCCCTTAGTTAAGCGCGATGAAGTGTTTTTAAATCTTGATGTGCGCCAGTTGGGTCTTGGCGGCGGCAGCTGCGGCCCCATTGCGATGAAAAAATATCGTTTTAATCCTAATGAAAAAGTCTCGTGGTCGATGAAGATCGAGCGCATTAAAAAGTAAGGGAAATGACTATGAAAGAATTTATCGTTTTATTGGCGGCGTTCGCGCTGGCAGTGTCGGGATTGCAGGCCGGTGAAAAAGTTTATCTTTGGCCGGAGGGCAAGATGCCGAACGCTCAGGGTCATCAAATCGCCGCGATGACTGACGTTAGCGGAAAGCCAGGATTTAAGGCAGACGAATGGAGAAATCCATATATCGAGTGGTACGATGCTCCCAAGGGTGGAAAGAAAAGCGATATCTGCATGATTCTGATTTCAGGCGGCGGATATTTCTCTACATGCGATGTCGGGCTTGTAGCTTATTGGCAGAAAAGATGCGATGAACTTGGGATTCAATGCGTTAAGCTCGTCTACCGCACACCGCGCCCACATGGATTGCCGATTTGGCAGAGTGCATGGGAAGACGGACAGCGCGCTGTTAGGCTTGTGCGTTCCGAAGCCCAAAAACGCGGATTTGATCCTGAGAAGATTGCTACAGTTTCAATGTCGGCAGGATCGCACTTAGCACTGCTGTTGTCGACGAGTTCTCAGACTCCCGCCTATAAAAAGGTTGATGCTATCGATGAAATTCCTTGTCATATCAATTGGGCGATTACCTGTGCAATAGCTTATTCGCTTTCCGACGGCATTGGCACTTCGAATACGCGCAACGGCGATGCGATTGACATTACGATGCACAAGTGTTTCAAGTTTGATTCGAAAACTGCTCCTATGTGCATGTTCCATGGTAGTATGGATGTTTACTCGCCGAGCTCCTCGACTCAAGTTTATCGTAAGCTTCGTCGAATGAAGATTCCTTGCGAGCTTCATCTTTACGCGGATCGCGGACATGGATTTTTTGGATGGAATGGCCCTGGCGAGAAAGCAACGGGTTATGATGTTTGGTTTGAGCGAGCCGAAGAATTTATGCGACAGATGGGATGGCTTGGCGAAAAGCTCCCAGAAGTCGATTTGATGAGTCGCTTTGACAATGACAATGCGCGCGCGAAATATGAAAAGTATGATGTTTGGCCGGAGGGCAAAATTCCTGATTTTCAGGCGCATCAGTGTACGCCCTACATTGAATGGCATACACCTACGAATTTGAAAACAAAAGCAATTCAGATTATTTATTCTGGCGGTTCGTACACAGGTAATGGTCCGGATGGATTCGAAGTCGCGCCGGCGCGCCGTTATTTGAACGAAAAGGGAATGACTGTGGTCACGCTCAAATACCGTACGCCGCGTCCCAAGAATCTTGCGAAGCATACTACTGCATGGCAGGATCTTCAGCGCACGATTCGCCTCGTTCGCCGAGATGCCGCGAAAAGGGGGCTTGATCCCAATCGCATAGGCATCATGGGTTCGTCTGCGGGCGGACACTTGACACTGATGGGGGCGACGAGTTCTCGCAGTCGTTCGTATTGGGATATCGATAAGACTGATAAATTGCCTTGCAATGTCCAGTGGGCGGTGGGAATATATCCGGCGTACGGCTTGACTGATGGAGCTGAAGTCCCTAACGTAAAAGGCGGTAACGAAGATGACTCGGTATTGGTCAGAGAGTTTACTTTCGACCCCGATACGTGCCCGATGGTGTTTATCCACGGCGATGCCGATGGATGGGCGGCTATGAATTCGGTCAAGGCATGGGAGAAAATGCGTAAAATGGGAGTTCATTCGGATTTGCATACTCTTGCATTGCGTCCGCATTGTTTCCAGCGCAAGGCGATGCCGGGTACAGGTAGCTATACGTGGCTTGATCGCATTTGGGAGTTCATGAACCATAAGGGCTTCAACAAGTAATCTTCTTAGGGGTATATTGGGGATTGTAGCGATATTGGGTAATGGGCGAAGCGGCGTCGCTGCAGCTCGCCTCTTAGAGTCGGAAAATATCCGTTGTGTTGTCTACGATCGAGATGATGAAATCGATTTTTCTCTCGGTTTCGGGTATGCGGTCGTGTCTCCTGGCGTGCCGGGAACGCATCGCTGGATCAAAGAATGTACCGATAGAGGTATCCCGATAAAGAGTGAGTTGCAGTTGGGCTGCGAAGCTCTGAAACGTCGCGGCTGGAAACTTTTCGCGATAACTGGGTCCAAAGGGAAATCGAGTGTAGTAAAGGCTGTAGCAGATACTCTTTCGTTATCCTGTAAGTATGCCGTGGCATGTGGAAATTACGGGGTTCCAGTTAGTGAAGTCGCGCTCATGGATAGAAGAGGCGGCGTTGAGAATTGGGCGATAGTAGAAGTGAGTTCTTTTCAGATGGAACATACAATACTTTCGCCCAATGCTTTTGAGGCGGCCGCTATTTTAAACTTGCAAGAAGATCATCTTGATCGCCATGGGAGTGTGGAAGTTTACCACAGCCTGAAAAAAAAGCTCTTGAAGTTTTCTCCTATTTCGATTTTTGGCGATGAGATGCCGGTTGAAAAAAAATTGTTTTCGGGGAGCTATTTTGACAATTCGGTTTTAGAAAAAAATGGATTTGTCGCGCAAAAATTATTGAAACTCGCAGGCCTTGGCGATGATGAAATCGAACGCGGGTTTTCTTCATTTGTTCCCCTGGATCATCGCATGAAGCTTGTCGCAGAGATAAATTCGGTAAAATACATTGATGATTCGAAGGCCACTAGTTTGGCGGCATTGGCCGCGGGTGTTGAGATCGCCTCGAAATTAGGCAGTGGGGTTTTGCTGATTGCAGGCGGACTTGCGAAAGGAGATGACCCAAAAACTTTAAAAGACCTATTGACTAAACGGGTCAAAAAAGTGTATCTTATAGGTGATTGTGCCGAAGCGTTTTTTGATTCGTGGAAAGACTGTGTTTCTTGTGAAATAAGCATGGTTCTTGAAAATGCGGTTAAAAGCGCCAAGCGCGATGTTTCCGGTGGTGATGTGGTTTTATTGTCGCCAGGATGCGCCAGTTATGATCAATTTAAAAATTTCGAGGTTCGTGGAGAGACCTTTGCGAAACTCGTCAAAAAAGAAGGATAAAACAAAAATGAAAAGACTCGCAGTAGTTGTCGGCGTCGCGGCAGTCGCGACTTTAGCAGGTTGCAAAAATCCTAATTTTAAGCGCTCTGAGCCAGACGCCGAGGCCAAGGTCGTTCCCGCTAATACAGCAGACGAGAAGGTGGTCACACCTGTGGAAACAACGCCGAAGGCCATTGAAGAAGTTAAAAAGGATGATGTTGTCACCACTAAACCTGAGGAGTCTAAGGTTGAGGATCCTAAAATTGACGAACCCAAGGTTGAAGAGCCTAAAGAAGTAGAGGAGACCACTACTTACATTATTCAGCGCGGTGACACGCTCTCGAAAATTTCAAAGAAGTATAATATAAAGCTTCAAGGCATTCTCGCTGTGAACCCTCAGATTAAGGACTCTTCGAAGATTCGTCTTGGTCAGAAGATTAAACTCCCTGGCAAGGTCGATGTCGGAGCACAGACTGTTCCCGCAGGTGCATTCGCCACGACGAAAAAGCCGGCCCCGGCCAATGAAAAGCCTGCTAAGGTATTTAAGCCTTATGAAGGAGCAACTGAGGATTACACTGTAAAGTCGGGTGATACCCTCGGCGCGATTGCATATTCAAGGGGCATTAATATCCGCCAGCTTAAGAAGCTCAATAATCTTACCAGTGATAATCTTAAGATTGGCCAGAAGCTGAAGGTCCCTGCAAAGGCAGCGAAAGAGAATAAGGCAGTTGTTGTCGCCCCGGTGGAGCCTGCGGCTGTTGTGACTCCTAAGCCTGAAGAGCCTGTCGTAGAGCCGGCACCTGCAGAGGAGACTCCGGTTGTCGAATCTGAGCCGGTAGTTCCCACGGTGGCCGCTCCTGAAATCGAAACGGTAGACCATGTCGTCGGCGACAAGGAAGATTTGATTGGTATTGCGATGAAGCGCCGGGTTAACATTAGCGAGATTCGCGATTGCAATCCGCTCATCGACTGCGATAATCTTAAAGAAGGTATGGTCATCAAAGTACCGGTTAAATCTTCTCAAGAATAAAAGTGCGTAAATTCGCCTTAGTAGCATTGGGCCTAGTGGTCGCGTCTTTAGTGGCACTAGGCCTAATTGTCCTTTTTTCAGCAAGCGCAGTAAACGCAGAGCGAATAAAAGGCGATGCATATTATTTCATCGTCCGTCAGGGCATGTTTTTGTTCGTAGGGTTGGCGGCGGCTTTTATAGTTTCAAAAATAGATTATCATTTTTGGCGTGATTATTGGCAGTTCTCCGCATTCGGGTATGTGTTGGTGTTGGGATTGTTGCTATTGGTTTTTGCATATAGACCTATAAACGGTTCACATCGTTGGCTGCCGATAGGGCCGGTGAGCTTGCAGCCAAGTGAATTTGCAAAAATTACATTGGTTATAGTTCTTTCGGTGTGGCTTGATAAGATAGCGTATAAAGTAAAGACGTTCAACAAGGGTGCGCTTTTTAGCGCGTTGTTAATGTTGGGATTCATCGGGCCGGTTATAGCTGAGCCTGATTTCGGCAGTACTATGGTTTTGGGTATTGTTGGCGGATCGTTGATGCTGGTCGCGGGAGTAAAGTTAATTCACATAGGTTTATTTTTTGTCGTTGGGCTAGCTGGCTTTTTGGGAATGGTGCTTACCAACCAAAATCGTCTGGCGAGATTGATCGATTTCTTTGGAGTTGAAGGCGGGACTCTTTCTCCGGCAGCTAAGAGAGCTGCCTACCAGGTGGGAGAGTCGATGGATGCAATTATGGCAGGAGGCTTTTGGGGTAAGGGCTATGGCGAGTCACTACATAAGCATTCGTATCTGCCAGAGGCGCACACGGACTTCGTTTTGGCGGTCGGTGCTGAAGAATTAGGGCTTTGGTTCATAATTGTGGTTTTATTGCTCTTTTCGCTGTTTTTCGTGATCTCTATTTATATCGCTCGCAAGGCGGCGGACAAGTTCGGGAAATTTATTGTTTACGGGATGATGGTGATTATTTATTTTCAGGCGATGTTCAATGTAGGAGTTGTCTGCAAGGCGTTGCCTACAAAGGGCATGGCACTTCCTTTTTTCAGCTATGGTGGCACTAATCTTATGACTTCGCTTATCGCTGTGGGGATGATATTCTCAGTCGGATTGTACTCGTACCGCGAAGGCAGGCGCAAGCTCACCAATATCAAAATCCATGGTGGCTAAATGAGCGAAGCCTACAGAACTTTTACAGTTTCTGGCGTCACCGCGGAAATCAAGAAACTTTTGGATCCTTCGCTGTCGAGAATAATCGTCGAGGGCGAGGTTAGCTCTTTTAAAAGATATCCGAGCGGGCATGCCTATTTTACACTGAAAGATTTCGAAGCCCAAATTTCGGCGGTGATGTTCTCTTCCGATTTTGAACGTTGCCAAGCTTCCAAACTCATACGCGATGGAGCCAAGATGAAGGTGTTTGGTTCTGTGACCGTATATCCGGCTTCCGGCAAATATCAAATCGTAGTCCGTAGCGTCAAGGCAGTAGGTGAAGGCGAATTGATGGCGAGATTTTTGGAACTTAAGGCTAAACTGTCATTGGAGGGATTATTTGACGAGCATTTGAAAAGACCGCTTCCGGTTTTGCCTCGCCGCATTGGTATTATTACGAGCGAGGCCGGCGCCGTCATTCACGACATGTGTCGCGTATTGACGGGGCGGTTTCCGAATTTACATATACTTTTGTTTCCGTCGCTTGTACAGGGCGCGGATGCTCCTGGGACGATTATTAAGGGACTTAAGTTTTTCAATCGCAAGGATAATCCCTTTCAAGCGGATTTATTGATCGTCGCCAGGGGCGGCGGCAGTTTTGAGGATTTATTTTGCTTTAACGATGAGGCGTTGGTGCGCGAAGTTAGGGCGTCTGAAATTCCTGTGATATCGGCAGTGGGTCATGAAAGTGATTATACGCTTTGTGATTTTGCCGCGGACAAGCGTGCTGGCACGCCTTCCATAGCGGGCGAGATGGCTGTTCCCGTGATGACTGACATCATTGAACGCTTGCAGGAAAAGCGAGAGAGTTTGGCGAGCAGTTTGCGTGCTAAAAGCGAGATGGCCGCTC
>JAEIGA010017569.1_pt1 | contig 10900 bp, 8 predicted proteins | sample 9270691 | NCBI WGS metagenome assembly JAEIGA01 (sample SAMN17057246, study PRJNA624740) | gut metagenome | biome: biome; isolation source: fecal sample | host: Bos grunniens | place: China: Xizang | collected 2019 | reverse complement strand
TTATATAGAACAATACCCAGATGAAATCAATATGACAAAAGCTTGGAAATATACAAAAGCACAAGATATTAAAGTTGGCTATGACAACTATAATAAGATATTTAAAAAGTTAATAGACTGTGGATATTTAGAATCAAAGGGATATAATAAGGGGTATATATTAGCGAAGCCAATTGAAATGTTAAAAAATGATTTCGACAATAACATTGTTGTGGCAAGCTCCATGAGGGTGAATAAGAACAGTGTGACAATAAGAATCATTAATAAGATTTGTGAGTGGGTACAAGGTCTAGAACAGGCTAAAAAGAAGAATGTATTTTAAATGTGGCTGCCGATTGGCAGTCTTCTTTTTTTGCGTAAAAAAATAGAGCCGCATAAGCGACTCTTAATTATTTCCCAGAAGTCCCATTAAAATATCACGTGGGTTAACTGGTGTGGTGGGTTTAAATTCCTCCCGTGTAAATGACAAGCTTTGTAATGGTTGAATAGTTGGGGGTTGATGATTAATTGTGTTATTTATATTCTTGACGGTTTCTTCGAATTTATTCTTAAACTTTTCAATTCTCTTAATAGGAAATTGTAAACCTGAAACAACCATAAGAGATGTTGCTTCAGAATGTCCGATAAATTGATCATATAACGAAAAGAATTCAGAGGTAATACTCTTTATATCCAAAGATTTGTTTGATGTAGATATCGCTAAGTACATTGCTGTTTTTTGCTCCATTTCGGCATATATGCCGTTGTGTAAGGAATGTATAATATCTGCTGAAGTGCTCTTGGTTTTACTTGCCTTTGCAATCATAGCAATTCCTGGACAAGATAAGACTTGTTTACGTTCTGCCATATCTATATTTCCATAAACACTTAAATTTTTGAGGCTTATAAAAGCATCAAACTCATTTACAAATTTACTATTGATTGTGAACTTATCACATTTAGAATTATCTAATAAGAATGTTGCACCGAGTCCTTGTATTGACATTAGTTCTGCACAAGCATTATAAGCATTCTCATTTGCCTTTGCTGATTCTACATCTCCGTCTGGTAAAACCATTACTGGGATACACACCTTTCCAGTTTGAGATAAATATCTAAGTATAGGAATAGATAAACCACTGCCAGTTCCACCCGAAGAACTGAATATAACAACGACATATTTTTGAGTGATAATACTTTCTATTTGTTGAATGATATCTGGAAATGTTTCTGTTGCTAACTGAAGCACTCTTTTTCGATCCTTTGCTGCACCTTCTGCCCCCTTAATATGAAGTTTATGTGCACCTTTGAATGTACCAAGATCCTCAATGCTTGTATTGATGTATAGGGTGTTGTAATTCTTGGTCTCGAATAGGTTTGCTATATTACTTCCACAAGCTCCTAGTCCTATAATTCCAAATTGTTCTCGCATTATAACATCTCCTTTAATTGTGATAAGCCATTTTCCAACACATAAAAAGTACTTGATTTAGAATTCTTTACCCCTTGTTGTATATAACCTTGCTCTAATAAAAATTTCATTGTGCGATGCATAGTGGTGATAGATTGGGTTAAACTAGCATAATTCTTAATCTCATACACACTCATAGCAGATACAATTGACATAGCATTGGCTTGTTTTAGTGTTGCCAAAATAAGTAATCCTAACCGATTCATAGCATTTCCTCCCATTGTTTTCTAATGTGATGCAATACGACACATCTTTATAGTCATTATAATATCATAGTGCAGTCAAAAGAGCAATAGTTGTAGTCAAAAAAAGTTTATGATATTATAGAAGGGGAGGTGATAATATGGAAAAAGAAGAGAAAAAAGTGTTTACAGTTAGGATACCAAAATCATTACATTTTGAAATAGAAAAGAGTGCACATAAAGAGAGTAGAACATTAAATTCGTGGTTTTTAAATGTGGCAAAAGTATATCTTGAAAATCAAAACAAAAAGTAAAAAAAATAGGGGTAGCAAATTAATGCCACCCCAAATCACTATTTCTTTAATTCCTCTACGAACTGCTCGATCTTATTGGTTAAGTAAACCTCAACATCACCATAAACCTCTTCAATAATTGCACTAGACTCAGCGGTTAACTGTTTCTTGACGGTTTCATAGGTTATATCAAATGCCTTTTTCTGAGCATCTGCATTAAATAAGTTTTCAGCCTTAAGTTGTTTGACATATGTGCTAGTTGTAGTTTCAACCACGGCAACAATCATATCTGTTATACGATTAAGTGTTTCTCTTGCATTTTCATTTTTTATTTTATTCTTATTGCTCTCATAAAGAGATTGAAGAAATTTGACAGCATATATAGTTAAAACTGGAACTGCTGCGCTAATGATTGCGTATAAAAGATTTTGTAAAAATTCCATAATTATCTCTCCTTTTAAATCATTTTGTATTGTATTATTTTTTTATATACCCTTTGATATCTTCTGCGAAGCAATGACTCTGCATCCTGTATTTAAACCCATCTTGAATCATTTCATATGCAATGTCAACCTCGCCGTTTGTTCTGTTGTGTTCTGTTAAAAACTTTTCATAATCGTCATAAACACGAAAAATTCTTCTAAATTGCTCGTGAGATAAAATAACATCATGGTTTGATGCTTTATCAGCAAAATCAATAATTCTGTCACGGCTACTTTCAACAAACATATCCTCGGTCATTTTAGTATTAGAACGCAATTGATTTGCCGCCTCAAGCAAACTATTTTTAATATCAATAATAGACTGGTCATATGTATCTGCCCTTTTATGCATCCAATCTCTATCGCTATCAACATCATCCATCCAATCATCTCTTTTTGAAATGTTGTCAGCACTATAACGAGAATGAACATCGGCAAGCAATTTCCTTACTTCTTTTAGTGTTTTTGCAGTCTCTTCTCTTTCTTTAATTTCTTCTTCTTTTTCTTTTTTTTTACGTGAAAAATATTTACGTATTTTAAGAATTTCAGGAACAATTTTACCCATAGCCTCAGCCAACTCTCCAATAATTTGTGCAATTAAAAATAAAACAATAATGCAAATTGCTATAGTAGTTGGAATGCCAATAAATTCTATGGCCTTTATTAAATCTCCCATTTTTTAACCACCTCCTAAATTAACTTTGTTTTTCGTTTAGGAGCGCTTGAACAATTGCTTCCAACTGGGCAACACGCTGCTTTAATTCTTCTGTCTCTGACAATGGTTGTTCTTCTAAGTCTTCATTTATCGGCTGATATTCCTCAAAAATTTCTTCAAAGGTTGTGCCATTAATGTCTTTAATCTTCAAAGACTTGCCTTGAGTTTGTTCTTCAAAAAAGCGATTATAAATGTCGTCGCTGATATACTTATCTTCGTCAGTAATTACATGAATCCCTGGTGTCTTAAATCCAAAGCCATCTTCACAAATTGTAATATAATACATTGTCTTCACCTCAATATCCTATTGCCATCCAATAAAATGCAGTGCCAACGGCTGGGACAGCATTACTCCCTGTCACATATGGATGTGCTGAAAAGCCGTTTTGACCAACACTTGCTACGCTGTATGCAGTATTTCTGCTATTTGAATAAGTGTTCTGACAAATTACACTACAGCATCGACTTGGAAAAGATATAGGAAAGGTGACTGCGATAGCCGATGTTGAGGCGGCAGCAGTGGTAGTACCCCACTGAGTAATAATTCCAGTTGGGGATTTTTGATAGCCGTTTGCAGATGCTGACACAGTATACTGTTGCACCCAAGCAGTCCATGTTGCACCACCATAATATGACCTTTCATATTTCTGCCCAATAGTACCATTGGCATTAATCGAAGTATATCTTTGTATAAGCCAATGACTACTATACATAATGACTTCTAGCATACCATAAACATAGGCTCCAGAAGGAACATTTGTGCAATTAAGACACCCATACATACCTGCAAAAGTAATTGTATTAATATCAACATTAGTTAATTGTTTATATCCAGTTAAACTACTAAATGATGTGGTTGATACACCTGTTGGTGAATGTAGACCACCTGCTACATTGATACCACCCGCAACATTAAGTCCCTTCTTAAAATCTGCGTCCCAATGACATTCGAATTTACCATCTGCCGTTGAACTCGTAACAGAACTCAAACCACCAACTGAAACCCCGTTTCCGTGCTTGGCTATATTCAAGGTTCTCTCAGCGACACCTAAAGTTACAGATTTTTGAATAGCAGTACCCGTATTATATGCATCTGTAATAACTGCACGAATTGTATAACTAGTTCCTGCCGCAAAACCACTGCCATATACATTGCTATATGTATCTGTAGTATTGGTTGCCGCTAATACCACAGTGCCAGTCGCATAATTGTCTTTACTACTATATAATGTTACAACGCGCTGATTGGCACCTCCAACAGGAGAATATGATGCTTTAACGGTAACTTTTGCACAAGTGCCATCACTATTAGGAGTTCCATCAGCCAAACATCTTTCCGCCGTAATTGATGTAATTTGTGGTTGAGCATATGGATAAACAGTAACTGATGTTGTTTTTTGCGCCGACTGTCTATTAGGTCTTCCATCTTTAGCAATTACACCATAAGTCAAACTACCATTTGACCTAATAATACTACTTGTAACAGTTGCACTCGTTGAGGTTAATGTAGACGCAGTACCATTGATATTTGGACCACTAAACACATACGAACTAAGTGTAGAACCACTACCTGCAGTTGCAGCGGCGACTAGTTTTACTTGTGATTTACCCTCAACACAATTTCCACCAGTAGAAACTACTTTGCCTCCAGAAAGTCCATTTACAATCGTTGGTGTTAAAGATGTCACCTTCGGTACGACATTTGTAGGAACATTTACCGTTACAGACTTATCTGTACTGCCGATTAATGTTGAGCCACTATAAGTAAATAACCGCACTACCATATTGGCGCTATTTAATTTCGGCAACCATGAAGACGGTATTGTATATGAATATTCTTTTGTACCAGCGGCAATTGTAGGGCTAGTAAACATAGTTGTATTGCCTATAATATAGGCAACCTTATGTGTAAATGTCGAGTTTGCTGGAGCAATAGTTGCTTTTAAACTTGTATCCGTATTAATACTAGTGGCTGAAACAGACAATCCTGAAGACCTAGGTATAGTGTCAAGAGTAACGGTTTTAGATGCATTAATATCATCAATATATGTACCAGAAACAGTGCCGTTAAAATCAAGATTTGCAGTAATCGTAATTGATTTTTTACCATCTGTATCGTGTGATACTGTAACAGTATGTCTTACAAGTTCTGTATTCGTCAACGAACTAGAACTCTTGTTGACAGCTTTACCATTAAATTTTAATTGATTGCCATTAATCGTTATATATGAATTTGCTAATGCAGTAAATCGCATTGTGTAACTTCTCAAATATACAACCGCGGTAACCGAAGATGTATTTGCTGCAACGTTGGTGGCGGATGACCACTCAACATATAAATTGGCGTTAGTGCCAGTGCTAGATATAAAATTACCACTTGCCATGGTCATTCACCTCCTTATTTTGGTACGGCAAAACTAAAACTGCCGTTATTCTCTATAATCATTTTTAAGCCTCCTAAGCTTATTGAACCTTGTACTTCTAGGTCGTCTTCAACTACCACCCTAGGAGCAGTTAGTTGGTTGTTTGCGAGTATTAAAAGTTTTTCAGAATTTTGATAAAATGATAAATCTGTTGAAGTAAATAAAGCTGTAAAGGGACTTAATTCCTCATTTTCATCTACTGCCGCCATTCTTAGTCCAGCCGTTGTAATAGATACATAATGTGATAATTGTTCAAACTTATTTTTCAAACCATCAACATCACTATCATATCTTAATGTTGGAGACCAATCGGCCGCGTTATAAGTAGTGTTGGGTTTTTTGGCCTGCAACAAAGTTCCCTGTAAATATGCAATATAGCGATAATATGACTTTGCTAACACTTCTGTTTCACTGGTCGGTTGAGGATTTGCTAATACATAAGAACCACTTGTAAGCACGTAGTATTTGATATCCGGTGAATAAGTTGTCATTAAAGCATAATAGCCACCATACTCTCCATCAGATGCGGTAATCCATAAATCTCCGGCATTATATGAAGATGGCTTGCTTGTATACACCTTGCTTCTTGAATCCATATCACTAGAAGTCCAACTTTGAGTCTCCTTGTCCCATACAAACATTAGGTAAGTGCCGTTTTCGTTTCGCTTAATCCAAATTTGTCCATCAACTGTCGCCGTAGGTTCTGTGTCAGATACAATTGGATCTGAAGCGTCTGTAAGACTCAAAGACGATTGAGCTAACACACCATCAGTAGGGCTACTAACCTCACACATTACTGTTGCAGTAGCAGTAAAGTCGTGACAAGAAATGACTTTAACTTTTGCAGAAGCACCCAACGGTATTTTGGAACTGCCATCATTCATAATGTTCCAAGAATAAGACAACGATTGTTTGTCTGTTGAGTTAACCCAGCTTGTACCATCATATTGTTTAAGTGTTACGGTTGCATTGGCCGTATCAACTGAATACCAATAATCACCATTAACTGGAGGTGTGGGTTCACTAATAGCTATTGGACCAAGTAAAGGATCGACTTCTTCAGTGTCTGAATAAACAATCGTATGCAAAACCCAATAACAATCATTGTTTACTGCATTACTTGAAATGGACATAATAGCATTATAAGTATCTGTTTTGTCTTGCACTGTAACCGTCGATGTGTAAGTTTGAGACTTATATGTCATTACACAACGATACGATTTTGCCTTTAAAACATCTGCATGTGTGACAGTATATGTGGTTTTAGTTGCATCGCTAATTGCAGTCCATGTGTCATCTATAAGTTGACTCCATTGATATGTTGCGCCAGATGTGATTGCCTTGCTGCCCTCATACGCAAAGGTTTGTAATGTTAATGATTCTAACTCTTTAGTTAACAAATAACCACTCGGTGCATAAACTTGAAACGATACTGCCGCAACTCCTTGATCGCCGTAAACACCAATGATTACTGGGTTTATTGTGGCGGTACTATCATCCGTATAAGTAATTAACTCATAATTCCACAAATATTTCTTTGTAGAAGTTAGTGTCTGCATTGTTGTTGTCCAGCCAGACGTTGCAGTGGTTACACTGCTAGATGAAGCAGTTGCCAAATAATATTCTGTCACAGACTTAATGCCCTTGCCTGTATCACCAGTATTACCGAACACACCTATGATAACTGGTGCAGTTGTGCTAGTTGTATTGTTGGTGTAGGTAATAATTTCATAATTCCACAAATATTTCTTATCTGATGTAATTGTTTGAACTGTAGTTGTCCATCCCGATGTAGATATAGTAACATCACTGTTTGAGGATGTGGCTAAGTAATATTCTGTAACAGATTTAACACCAACGCCAGTCGATCCCTTTTGTCCGGTGATGCACACAGCGGCAGTTTCATCTGTTGTACTGTTTGTATAAGTTGTAATGGTTTTTGTCCACACATATTTTCCATCACTCCAAGTTGGAGCTGTCGTAGACCATGAACCACCACTTAATGCCGTAGCAGAAGTTGACTGATAATACCAAACATCCACAGAAGAAACACCAATACCAGTTCCACCTTTTTGTCCAGTAATACAAATTGGAGAAGTGGTAGATGTGGTAGAATCAGTATATGTAATTATAGAGCGAGTCCATATATATTTGCCGTCTGCCCAACTAGGTACGGTAGCAGACCAAGAACCACCAGACTGAGCAGTTGCAGAAGTAGACTGATAATATTGTTCAACAATAGAAGCAATACCTCTACCATCATCTCCATTGATTCCTTGTCTAGCAACCCCATATGCAATTTTGCCATCGGAAAATGTTGTTTTAGTCCAAAGATAACTACCCTCTGCAACAGCAACCACGTTATTTGACCATGTGCCAGTCGGGGCAGTTGTAGCAGATGTACCCGATTGATATTGAATAGAAGATACCGCTACAGATGTTCCTTGAGGGCCAATGCCACCTTGAGCACCTTGCTTGGCATATGTATATGTTACAGTGTCGGCAATCGAACTATCCGTATAATCAGTGATGGTTCTTGTCCATAAATATGAACCTTCTGCAACCGTTGGTATAGTTGCTTGCCAAGAAGTTGGCTGTGTTGTTGCAGAAGCCGAGGTGCCATATGTTACCGTAACAGAACTAATTCCAACACCAGTATCACCCTTTGCACCATCAGACACAATAGGGATGACTTGTTCATCCAACATTGTCGTAGTACCACCAGCTAAATACATCCTTGCTCGTATAGTTTTATATGTAGTTACTATAGTAATAGATTTGCTTGTCTCATTTGCTGTAGAAGTATATAAATTAGTATAATTTGTACCATCAGTAGAATATGCTATAATCCATCGACACGCATAATCGATTGGAGTTGCTGTGCCCGTTTGACTTTTGCCGCTAAATGTAAGAGTAGATGGTGTTACCGTAATTGTTCCGGTAGATGTTTTTTGTACCACGTTAGCACTAGAAACCAACCAATAAGATGTGGCTGGCGTACCAGGTGTTCCGGGGTTTCCAGGATTACCTTGTGTTCCTTTGAAAGCAATAGAGTATGTAAATACCTTAGTAAATGACACCTCTCCAACCTTTAACACAATTGGGATTGATCCACTTGGGCTTTTAAAAGCAGTTGTACAAGCAAATGTAATAGTTGGCGATGTGCCGCTAATTGCAGAGCATTTAAATTTTAATCCTGCAATCCCGGTGTCCGTGTCGGCAGTTGAAGCCGCAACTCCGTTTACAGATGTAATCGTTACCGTTTGAGCATCTGAGCCGATATAAGCAAGTGCTTGTGTGGACGCTGTACCTGCTATTGCATTGGAAACATCTCCCGCAAATACATTTGATTCATTGGTGAGTATTACGGTGTATGCGTCCTCACCAGGTCTTCCAGGAGCACCAGGCACACCAGTATTAACCTTACTCCAAGTTAAAGAAAGTACAGTACTTACTGGGTATGTAACCGGAATACTAATCACACCCATATTACTAGATGTAGAACCGAGCGTAGAGTTATTGTCAATTGTAATAGTTAACATTATTTCGTTACTTACATCAATAGTACTTGAAGTTATAGTCATTCCAGTCGGCACTCCAGTGATTGTACCAATAGTAGGGGGTACCTTTGTTGTGCCGTTGTAAGCAACAACATTTGATGTAATTGTCGTTGTAGAGATTTGGCCTTGAGCATTGGCACTAAAAGTGACATTTTCATTGGTCAAAAATGCAATGGGTGCAGGAGCACCATCATTACCTTTGCCACCATCTATACCATCAACAGCTTTATAAACAGTAAAGACATCTTCAACTGTGCCGTCAGATGCCTTAATAACTATCGAATTTGAAGTTATAGTTGAACCAGTAATAGTTACTATATTTCCGTTTCTTGATACTCCGGTTGGCACAGTACTTAGAAAAGTTTGACCTCCATTTGTACTATAAGTCCAGTCAGTAATAGTCGTGTTAAATGCTTGAGCAGTCACTTTAATTGTTGATGGAGAAACGATATTATTTTGACTAACCTTAAATACCTGAGAATCTCCACTTAAGACAATGCTCTTTGCATCTCGCCCATCCGCCCCGGCTGGGCCTCGAATATTGCCAACATTAATAAAATAATCTTCACCATCCCTTGCACCAATACACACATACAAATCGCCATCGAAGAGATAAGCATCACCTTCTTCTGCTGCCGTGATTGCAGTATCCGAGTAGGTAATTGTGTAATAGTCGGTTCCATCGATTGGTGTTGCGGCGGTGGCAGTGCCTTTGATATTCACACTCGTACCATCAGATCCATCTTTGCCGTTAAGACCAGTATCTGTGCGGGTAAATGCTATTTCGGCGTGAGCAGTAGGTGGATTTGTTTCTGTATCATTATATGTTGCTTCACATATGTATGTAATGGTTCCAGCACTACTCAATTGGTTGCTATTTACAGTTAAAGTGGTTCCGGTGCCAACTTGTATTTTTGTAGATTCTGCTCCGATTTTCTTATGCCAAACAATAGATGTAACTGTGTCTGTAGTAACTTCTTTGGAATCTAAAAAAATATCCGCACTAAGTTGTAAGTTTGTTTCACTCCAATCTGGAGTATATTTCGGGGAATTTTGATCGTAAATTTGAATTGTTGGTAGGTTGCTTGTGATATAAACATTGAGTTTACGATTATCTGACAAGTCTACGAATGTTACATTGCCACTTGTAATTGTTCTTGACATGAATCCACCTCCTCCTTCCAGTCTGATAATGTAATTGCTTTGAAACGTCTATCTGTCGTTACGAGTTCGTCAATCACGTCAAAAATCTCTTGTTCATTTGGTAATAAACGACCAGAGCGAATACGGAAAATTTTAAAGCCCTGTGATTGTAAAAATTTATCTCTTTTAATATCTTTTTGTGTATCTTGATGCCAATAACTACCATCGTATTCTACATCAATTTTTATATTATTTACACAAATAAAAATATCCAAAGAACATGTGCTCCATGGATAATTTAATATAGCATTTTTGTATTTTGTTTTAATTATATCATACAACATCATTTGTTGTTTAGATGTTTTGATAGTACCATTTTGTTTAAATGTTTGTTGTCGTTTTTCTCTTATTTCTGGTACTTGTGAATTATGTTCATGCCCATATTTTAATAACATTGTCTGTTTAATTTTATTTTTAATCTCATTAGATTTAAACGCGTTGTCTACTCCGTATTTATCCATCATAGTCATCTTATATTTTATTAAACTACACTTTTTACAACAATCCATATCATAATTGTGTTGTAAAACATATTTTCTGTATGGCTTATCTATTATTGCCTTACAAACATCACAAATAACTTGTACCATAG
>JAEIGA010017568.1_pt1 | contig 10900 bp, 9 predicted proteins | sample 9270691 | NCBI WGS metagenome assembly JAEIGA01 (sample SAMN17057246, study PRJNA624740) | gut metagenome | biome: biome; isolation source: fecal sample | host: Bos grunniens | place: China: Xizang | collected 2019 | reverse complement strand
TTTGCAACTTTCTCCCGATAGTGCTTTGGATAAGATAATGGGCATTGTTGATAAGGTTGTCGAAGCTGATGGAAATTTGATTAGTGTTTGGCATAATGAGAGTTTGTCCGAAGATTTTGGATGGGAAGGTTGGAGAAGTGTTTATGAACGATCAATAGAATATGTTTCTAAAAAGAAAGAATCTCTATTTTCTAATAAATAATAAAGTGTAGTCTATGATAGTATTAACAGGAGCAGCAGGGTTTATAGGCAGCTGTATGTTGAGTAAGCTTAATAGTATGGGGATAACAGACGTTGTGATTGTTGATGATTTTTCAAAAAAAGAAAAATCAAATAATTACGGCAGATTGAAGTATTCTCAAAAAATAGATAGGGAAGTTTTTATTGAATGGTTTAAGGATAATGCCTCTTCGGTGGAAGGTGTTTATCATTTGGGGGCACGAACAGATACAACAGAATTTGATTGGAATATATTTGTGAAATTGAATTTGGAGTATACAAAAAGCATTTGGAAGATTTGCTCTGCGAATAATATTCCTATGGTTTATGCTTCGTCAGCCGCAACTTACGGAAATGGGGAATTGGGATATGATGACGACTTAAAATTACTTCCAAAGTTATGTCCATTAAATCCATATGGTCGTTCGAAACAAGAATTTGATGTTTGGGCATTGCAACAGAATGAACAGCCTCCTTTTTGGGCAGGTTTGAAATTTTTTAATGTTTATGGGCCAAATGAATATCATAAGGGAAGAATGGCTTCGGTTGTAATACATTCATTTAAGCAGATAACAGAAACTGGTAAGGTGAAATTATTTCGCTCGCACAGAGATGATTTTGAAGATGGTAGACAGATGAGAGACTTTGTTTATGTAAAAGATGTTGTAGATGTGCTATTCTTTTTAATGACAAATAAGCCAAAGTCTGATATTTATAATTTAGGTAGCGGAAAAGCGAGGTGCTTTTATGATTTGGCTGTAGCAACATTTGAAGCAATGGGTAAGCCTATAAATATTGAATATATAGATATACCTATTGATATAAGGGATAAGTATCAGTATTTCACTCAAGCTAATATGCAGAAACTTAAATCAGTGGGTTATACTGCGGATTTTTATACTTTAGAAGCTGGAGTAAGAGATTATGTGCAGAATTATTTGATTGGGAATAAATATCTTTAGAGAATGAATTATAAAGCAAAGTTGCATGAAATAAAAGCTTTCGTTTTTGATTATGATGGAGTGATAAGCGATGGTAATATTTGGTCTGCAAATGATCAAATCATTGTGAGAAGTGGGAATGTTAAGGATGGCTATGCGATACAGTATGCTCTGCGTAAAGGGTATATTGTTGCGATTTTGTCAGGAGGGAATGGAGAAAGTATAAAATCAAGAATGAAAATGCTTGGGGTTGAAGATGTTTATTTAGGCTCTCATAGAAAGAAGGAGATATTTGAACAACTATTGGTAGATAAAGACTTGAAAGCGGAGCAAGTCTTGTATGTTGGTGATGATATTCCTGATTATGATGTTATGACGATGGTTGGTGTATCTGCTTGTCCTGCCGATGCTGCTGAAGAAATAAAGTCAGTCGCTGATTATATATCTCACAAGTGTGGTGGACAAGGGTGTGTAAGAGATGTTATAGAGCAAGTCCTTCGTTTGCAAGGGCAATGGTTTCACGAAGATGCAAAGGCGTGGTAAATAAAGTATTTGGTATTTTGTCTTTAGTTATCGTATTTTCTTTTTTCTGGAGTAATGTTTTTTCACAGGAAAAGAAAGTCTTTAATGCAAGTGCAACATATTATCATGATAAGTTTGAGAACAGAAAAACTTCATCTGGTGAGATTTTTTCTCAGAAGAAATATACTGCTGCACATAAAACGTTGCCATTAAATACGTTGGTAAGGGTGACTCATTTAAAGAATGGACGTTCTGTCTTAGTAAAGGTAAATGATCGTTGCCCTCGTAGTGGAGTAATCGATTTGTCGTTGTTGGCAGCTAAAAGAATATTATTACATAAGACGGGTATAGCTAAGGTGAAAGTTGAGATACTTGGTCAAGAGTATCTGGAGTTGTGGGAAAAACAAAACGAATTATTCGAGATGTTTGATAGAGCTGAATTGAATGATAGTGTGAGGAATAGGTATTTGGATTCTGTAATATTTGCTAAAGGAAATAAATATGAACAGGCATTCTTGTTTACTTATTATGTAAGATTGGCAACTGCAGCAAATAAATCTGAGGCAAAAGATATTGTACATCAATTGCCGGAACAGTACAAGAAACTTGCTAAAGCAGTAAAAGTGTACAATGAAAGCTTCTATTATATAAACATAGGGCCGTTTATATCTCAAGAAACTGCGGAAGAAGCTATACAGATTCTTAAAAAGAACTATCCTTTGGCTCATTTAATAAAAAAGAAGGATAATTGAGATAAATAATAATTGTTTGAGTTTCAGTTCTTAAAGTTTTTGAAAAACGAAATAAGAATAAAAAAATGAGATAAGTTTTCGTTCTTAAAAAGAATTTAGTTACCTTTGCAGTGCTACTTCGTGCATAGTGTTTATACTTGAGTTGCAGGTTGTAGAGAAAAAAAATAGGTTATGAGTATATTGGTACAATTTATGTACAAACTGAGTAATATATTGAGAGTCAATCTAAAATGCGGCGTATTATTTGTTGTAATATCGCTAGGTTTGGTTTTGTCTTTGTGCGAAAAAACTATGGCACAGCAAGAACCGCAGTTTTCTCAATATATGTTTAACAGATTATCGTACAATCCAGGCTATGCCGGAAGTAATGGAGCCATTTGTTTCACAGGTTTTTATCGTAGTCAATGGATGGGGATAACATTCACTGATGCTACAGGTCAAAATACAGGGGCTTCAGGAGGAGAAACGATGAATCTGTCATTCGATATGCCGGTGCGTTTTTTGCATGGTGGAATTGGTGCTACAGTTATTTCAGACAAGATTGGTTTTTGGAATAATTTGCATGCAAAATTTGATTACGCGTTCAGAATACAATTTCCTCGGGGAAATCTTGCTATAGGAGTTGAAGCCCAGTTATTTAGTTCCTCATTGGATATGTCAAGATTGGTCGGAGCTGATCAGTATACTGAAGATGATCAAATAGGGACTTCCCATGATCCGGTATTATCGGATCCTACAAATCAGGAGGATTTTTTGTTTGATTTAGGTGCAGGTATTTATTATCAGATTCCTGGACAACTTTATATAGGTATTTCTTCCTCTAAGTTGATGCAGGCAGAAAGCGAAAAATTGAAATGGGATAACAGACGATTTTACTATGTTCTGGCAGGTTATGAGTGGACTGTTCCATCGTATCCTTCTTTGAGAGTATTACCATCTGCTTTATTGAAGACAGATTTTTTATCTAAATCGGCATATCAGTTGGATGCTTCGGCTATACTTGAATGGGAACACAAGTTCTGGGGAGGAGTAACGTATAGAGTGCAAGATGCGATAATCTTATTAGGTGGTGTTGCATTGGGAGACTTTAAACTCGGTTTCTCTTATGATATTCCTACTTCAAGAATATCAACTCAGTCAATGGGATCGCTTGAATTGTTCGCAAGATTCTGTTTCAAGATAGAGAATCCTCCAAAACCTCCGACAATTTATAGAAATACCAGAAGGATGTAGGGATTTGAAACATTCTTTCAAAGAATTGCGTAAATGAAATAAAGTAACATTAGAATTTGAAAAATAAATTGGTTTTATGAGACGTATAGTTTTGTTAATTTCAGTTGCATTGCTTGCAATAAGTTGTGGAAGCTCAGACAAGGGTGAGCTGATTGGTGTTCAAGACAGACCTGATTTCTTGGATATGCAACCGTATGGAATGGTTGATATCCCGCAAGGTAGTTTTCTAATGGGAGCTGCTGATGAGGATCTGTATAAATTGTATGAGCACCAACCAAAAACAGTACAAGTTCAATCGTTTTGGATGGATGAAACCGAGATTACAAATAATGAATACAGACAATTTGTTGATTGGGTGAGAGATTCAATCGCGTACAGATTGTTAGGAGAGAATGATCCTGAAAGATATCTCATTGAAGCAGACCAATGGGGAGAAGACTTGGAGACTCCTTTGATCAATTGGAAAGAAAAAATAGATTGGAGTATGAAGAATGCTGATGAAAGAGAAGCCTTGTCAGAATTATTTGTACCGGTAGATGAGAGATTTTATAATACAATGCAAATAGATGCTCGTAAGTTGAACTATGAGTATTATTGGATCGATCTTAGGGCGGCAAGTAAGAAAGATTATGGTTCACAAGCTCAAGAGGAATTCAGAGGCTCTTCATTTGCGTCAAGACCTGGTTCGTTGAAAAACAGAGATAAGTTCTTTAGAAAAGAGGTCATAAATGTATATCCTGATACTTTGTGTTGGATGCATGACTATGCTTATTCTTATAATGATGCAGCTACTCGTTCTTATTTCAGTCATCCTCGTTATGATAACTATCCTGTTGTTGGCGTTTCTTATCGTCAAGCTAAGGCATTCTCTGTATGGAGAACTATAATGATGAATGATTATTTATCAAAGCAAGACTATGCGAGAATGGAAGATTTTCGTTTACCAACCGAAGCAGAGTGGGAGTATGCAGCAAGAGGTGGTGTTGATGGAGCACCTTATCCATGGGGTGGCCCTTATGTAAGAAACGGAAATGGTTGTTTTATTGCTAACTACAAGCCTTTGAGAGGAAATTATGGTGATGATGGTGGTGTAACTCCTATCTTGGTTGCACATTATGCTCCTAACGGATTTGGATTATATGATATGGCAGGTAATGTTGCAGAATGGTGTGAAGATGCTTACAACGAAGCTGCTTATAACTTTGCACATGATTTGAACCAAGTCAATATATACAACGCTACAGAAGATGATGCTCCTCAAATGAAAAGAAAAACAGTGAGGGGCGGTTCTTGGAAGGATCAAAAATTCTTTATTCAAACAGCAACTCGTTCTTATGAGTATCAAGATTCAGGAAAGAGTTATATCGGATTCCGTTGCGTTCAATCATACTTAGGAAGGGTAAGAGGAGATAACCCTAAGACTTCTTCTAATGTTTATAGAAATAACTAAGAAATTAACAATATTAAATAAACAAATTAAAAAACTATTAAATTATGGGTTGGGTAGATAATTTCGTAAGAAGTAAAGTTTACAAAGAAGTATCAGCTAAGTTGTACGGTATAGGAGCATCTGTCGTTATCGTTGGTGCTTTGTTCAAGATCAATCACTGGCCAGGAGGTACGATAATGTTGATTATCGGTATGGGTATTGAAGCTGTTATTTTCTTTGTGTCGGCTTTTGAACCACTTCACGTAACTTACGATTGGAGTTTGGTGTTCCCTGAATTGGCAGGAATGGATGAAATTCACGGCGGAGAGGAAAAAGAAAAGAAGGAAAAGAAATCAAAGAAAAAAGACAAAGAACAAGAACAAGTCATGGCAGGAGGAGTTGTTGGAGGTCCTGTTGTCGGGGGTGTTGTTGGATATTCCGGTACACAAGATTTAGATAAAATGTTGGCTGAGGCGAAAATCGGTCCTGAATTAATAGAAAGTTTAGGTAAAGGGTTGAAGAATCTTGCTGATACAACATCTCAATTGAATGATGTTGCAGGAGTTGCAGTTTCTTCAGAAAGATTCAACCAAAATTTGAGCAGTGCTGCAGTTGCTGCCGGAGAATTGTCTGAAGCATACAAGAAAACAGCAGACAATCTTAATAAAGACTTGTTGGTATCTGGAGAATATTTGTCATCTGTACAAGAAGCTACATCTGCAGTATCTACATTGGCAAATATTTACAAAGAAACAGCGAATACATTGTCAGCAGGAGATGCGTCTTATTTGGATGAATTGAAAAAGATGGCATCAAGCCTTTCTTCAATAAATGCTTTATATGAAATGCAAATACAAAATTCTTCATCACAATTGGAGGCAAGTAAAGTTGTTCAAGAAAGAATCGATAACTTGGTTGTTAACTTTGCAGATACAGCAGAAAACGTATTGAAATACAAAGAGCAAGTTAATGCTTTGTCTAAGAAAGTTGGTGCTTTGAACGATATTTATGGAAATATGCTTGCAGCAATGCAGACAAAAGCATAACAATTAAACGTATTACATTATAAAACAAATAATATAGACTATGGGTGCTACGAATTGTCCCGAAACGCCGAGGCAGCGAATGATTTCAATGATGTACTTGGTTTACACGGCGATGTTGGCGTTGAACGTGTCAGCCGAGATTCTCCAAGCGTTCGTTACAGTCGGGGACAGCATGGAGGTAACAAATAAGCTGTTGATGGGTAAGGCAGAAAGTGCATATACTATTTTTGAAAATTCTTATAAGCAAGATCCTGGAAAGGTTGGCGATAATTGGGCAAAGGCACAAGAGGTTCGCAAGAAGACTAAAGCCATTGTTGAATATATCGACAATATGAAATATGAATTGTTTGTTGTAGTCGAAGGAACTCCAGGAGGAGTGGCTGAAGCAAAGAAACTATTGGATGAACAGGGATTTGATGCTGTAGTTAAAAAAGATGAATACTCTGCTCCGACGAACTATTTCTTGGCAGGAAGTGAAGATGGTTCGGCTGGTAAAGCTATAGAATTGAGAAAGAAAATCGAAACATATCAAAATGAGATGTTGAGTTATGCAAGCGGTTCATTCAAAGAAACTTTGAAGAAAATGCAAATAGATTTCAAAGGACCGTTTTATAATGCTTCCAAAGAAGAACTTAATTGGCAAATGTATAACTTCTATCATACGATTACCTTGGCTGATATGGTGCTTTTGAATAAGTTCAAATCTGAAATTCAAAATGCAGAAGTCGATTTGATTAACCACTTATATTCAGCTGTATCGGCAGATGACTTTAAGTTTAATACTGTTGTGGCTAAGGTTGTTCCTAAATCAACTTATATAATACAAGGAGGACAGTATGAGGCAGATGTATTTGTTGCCGCATACGACTCAAGAAGTGAATTGACCGGTCAAGTACGCGGACAAGAATATGTTGGAGATTCCGGTATGTTGAAGTTGAAATTCCCTGCGGGAGCTTTAGGGAATCAAAAGTACAATGGAACATTGTTCGTTAAGAAAGATAGTGGTCCTGTTCCTTATGATTTTGAATTGGAATATTTTGTTGCTGCACCATCTGCAACAATCTCTCCAACCAAGATGAATGTGCTTTACATCGGTGTTGATAACCCTATTTCAGTATCAGTTCCCGGAGCAAACTCTAAGGATGTTAATGTAACAGCTACAGGAGCTGGCATAGTATTGAAGAAAGTTAAAGACGGAGAATACTTAGCAACGGTAAAATCTCAAGGTAAAGCAACTATCAGTGTATCTGCTACCATGAGCGGAAAGACGATGAACATGGGAACAATGGAGTTCAGATGTAAGGCGATTCCAAAACCAACTGCCATGGTCGGAACTTACACCGGTGGAAGAATACCTAAAGAATCTCTTCTTACTCAAGGAGGATTGCGTGTATCGATGGAAGGATTTGATTTCCCTGTTAAATATAACGTAACATCGTTCAGCATGTCGTTTAACACAGGAGGAGATGCTCAAGCTCCAATTCAAGCGACAGGAAGTCAGTTCAATGCAGAGATGAAGGCAAAATTGAGTAAATTGAGAAGAGGAAACAAGGTGTATATTGAAAATATCAGAGCAAAAGGACCTGATGGCGAAAAGGCTGTTAGCAACCCTCAGATGATTTTCACCATACAATAGTAAAGACAAAATAAAAAGTATAGCGATATGAGAAAGCTTGGATTATTAGTATTGGGTATTATCTTGTGCGGAGCGTTTAATTTGAACGCACAAGTTATGGAAGAACCGGAAGAAAATCTTGATGGATTTTATGTAAAAAGCTCAGATGCTTATCCAGATGGAAAGAAACCGTTTGAATATCCTTATGTGAGAGAAGACGATGTTGTTTGGTCATACAGAGTATGGAGAGTCATTGATTTCAAAGAAAAGATGAATCAAGTTTTCTACTATCCTCTTGTTCCAGATCAAGGAAGAAAGAATCTTACTACGATATTGGATGAAGCTTTGACCGAAGGACGTATCACAGCATACGAAGATGATATGTTTACTCAGCCGATAGCCAATTGGACAGAGTATAAAGACAAGTTCGGTACAACAAGAGTGGAAACTTTGATTGACTACGATGTTGACGGAATGGAAATCACAAGAGACACTACAATTTTCGTTCCTGCAAACTTTGAGAGTGCTGAAAAGCTTCGTATAAAGGAAGATTGGTTCTTTGATAAGAATAGAACAGTTGAGGATGTGAGAATAATAGGATTTTCATTGGTTGCTTCTTATGAAAAGTCTGAAGGCGACGTTCAAACTTTGGCGTTGGGTTGGATAAGATACAACGATCCGGAAGTGAGGTTGTTGCTTGCAAATTCCGAAGTGTATAATCCGCAAAACGACAAGGCAAGACGTTCTTATGATGACGTATTCCAAAAACGAATCTTTGATAGTTATATAATAAAAGCTACAAACACATTCAATCGTTCCATAAACGACTATCTTCAAGGTGCAGACGCTTTGGCAGAATCTGAGAGAATCAAGGAGTTGTTGTTTAACATGGAAGAAGACATGTGGGAATACTAATAGTCGAAAACATATATAAAAAGACGGGGTAAGAGACTTACTCCGTCTTTTTGTTTTATATATAACCATGATGTCTTGGTTTCGCAAAGCAATAATGTCTCAAAGATTGTGTAATGATTCTTCCTATTTGCAGAACATTCAGATAATATCAACCAAGAGATAGTATCTTAGCTATCCTTGCAACCAAACAATAAGACAATAAGATAACAAGACAGCAAGACAATCTGTCAACCTTTTGATAGCTGCATACCGCCTTTGAAACATATCTTTTCAGATTTTTGATCCTATTTTTCTAACTCAAGAGTTGAAAATGCTATTTTTATCAATAGCCTCAAATACCGCTTTTTTCTTTTTACTATCTTTGCATCTATGAAAAAAATACTAAGTTTAATAATTATTCTATCAACTATTTTGGGAGCGAAGGCACAGAAACCGCCTTTGATGGGGTGGAGTTCGTGGAATGCATACGGCTTAAACATAAACGATTCGCTCATTCGGTCGCAGGCAGATGCGATGATAAGGCTTGGATTAGCTGAAAAAGGTTACCGATATATCAATATAGATGACGGATACTTTGGTGGAAGAAATGCAAACGGCAAATTAATCACTCACAAAAAGCGATTTCCAAATACCTTGCGAGACTTAGTGGATTATCTTCACAACTTAGGATTAAAAGCAGGCATATACACCGATGCAGGAGCAAACACCTGTGGTTCATATTGGGCAACCCCAAAAGATACTATGGGAATAGGAGTAGGGCTTTACGGACACGACAAACAAGACTTTGACCTATTTTTCAACGAATGGGACTTTGATTTTGTGAAAATAGACTATTGTGGAGCAGAGGCAAGAAACAACATAGATAGACTTGACCTTGAAGAAGAAACACGCTACAAAGAAATAGCACAAGCAATAAAAACCACAAGCAAAAAAGAGGTTTCTTGGAATATTTGCCGATGGGCATTTCCCGGAACTTGGGCATGCTTCATTGCAGACTCTTGGAGAATGAGCGAAGACATATACTTAGGTTGGCAATCTATTAAAAGCATAATCTCACAAAGTCTTTACCTATCGGCATACGCAAGTTTCGGACACTATAACGATATGGATATGTTGGAAATAGGCAGAGGAATGAGCGAAGAAGAAGATAAAACACATTTTGGCATTTGGTGCATAATGTCTTCCCCTCTATTGATAGGTTGCGACCTTAATAACCTTTCGGAAAACACCCTATCTCTCCTCGGAAACGAAGAACTGATAGCTCTAAATCAAGACACACTTGGCTTGCAAGCATACGTAGTGGAAAAAACAAACGATTGCTACATATTGGTCAAAGACATAGAAAAACGAAACGACAAAACAAGAGCCGTAGCCGCCTATAATCCAAGCGATAGCACACAAACAATAAAGATAAACTTTGAAACCTTAGACCTATCGGGCAAGATAAAGGTCAGAGACTTATTTCAACACAAAAACCTTGGCACATTGCAAGACCAATCCTTAGAAATCACCCTTCCACCACACGCAACAAGAATCTATCGCATTGAAGCAGAGGAAAGAAAGGAAAGAAGAAGATATGAAGCCGAAACAGCATGGCTCTCAGCCTATCAAGAATTAGAAGAAAACCCTGCAATACCAACGGCAACCTATGAAGAAACCTCACAAGCCTCAGGAGAAATGATAGTAAGCAACCTCGGACACAACCCAAACAACGACCTGCAATGGCTAGAAGTATATAGCAAAAACGGAGGCAAATACATAATGCAACTAAACTACATCTGTCAAGAAGAATGCCAACTAAAAATCAGCCTTAATGAAGAACCCCCAATAGAAATCAAAATAAAACCAACCACAAGCCCAATAATCGAGCAACAAGAAATAGAAATCCACCTACAAAAAGGCAATAACACAATACGCCTTTACACCAACCAAGCCCCAATGCCTGATATCGATTATATGGAACTTAAAAAGAGATGAAATAACTCTTTGTTTCAGTAAATTATTTCTTGATTTAAGTCGAGCGAAACAAAGAATCATTTTCTTGAAATCAAGAGTTATTTTTCTAAAACAAAGAGTTATTTTCGGAATTTCAAAAAACAAAAAAGGGAGAAGCTGTTTGGCTTCTCCCTTTGAGTGTTATCGATTGTTTATTCTTACTTTACAATCAATTTTTGAGTGTTTACTGCGTTTCCGCTGATGATTCTGATGTAGTAAACGCCACTTGCGTA
>JAEIGA010017567.1_pt1 | contig 10901 bp, 8 predicted proteins | sample 9270691 | NCBI WGS metagenome assembly JAEIGA01 (sample SAMN17057246, study PRJNA624740) | gut metagenome | biome: biome; isolation source: fecal sample | host: Bos grunniens | place: China: Xizang | collected 2019 | reverse complement strand
CTTCATCAAGGTCAAGGGTCGCGGCGGCCACGGTTCCACCCCCCACAATACCCTCGACCCCATCACTGCCCTCTGCAATGCCAGCACAACTTCTCAGCACATCATCTCCATGGAAGTTCCCGCCAAGGAGCGCGCTGTTATCACCATCGGTCAGATCGAAGGCGGTACCGTTGCCAACATCATCCCCGACACTGCCGGCGCCAGCGGCACCATCCGCACCTTCTCCAATGAGATGCGCGCCTTCTGCCGCGACCGTCTGATTGAGATCTGCGAGACCACCTGCAAGGCTCTGCGCTGCGAGTGCGAAGTTGAGATCTCTCCCGACGGCGTACCTCCCGTCATCAACAACGTCGAGCTGGCCCGTGAGATCCAGCCCTGGATCGAAGAGGTCTGCGGTGACAACCACTACACCGCTGCCGAGCCCCTCTCCTTCGGTTCGGAAGACTATTCCTGGATTTCCGAGAATGTCCCCGCCGTCATCATGACTCTGGGCGCAGGCACACCTGCCGATGGCTACATCCACGGCGCACACAACCCCGCCATCCACTTCGATCCCAACTCCATGCCCTATGGTGTTGCTACCTTCACCAACCTCTGCATCAACTGGCTGAAGGCACATAAGTAATTAACAACCAAACATCTTCCCCTGGGAGCGCTGCAGGTTTGCAGCGCTCCCTGTTGCACTTTTCCAAGGAGGTAAACATGACCGCCCTTTCCTATGCCGAACTTCCCATTCTCGACTGGTTCCAGACCATCCGCAACCCCCTCTTTGACCTTCTGGCCCAGACCCTTGATGTCATCAATGCCCATGGTGAGATGTATATTCTCATCTGTGCTCTGCTTCTGCTCTATAAACCCACCCGCAAAGCGGGAATGATCTGCGCCACAGCCCTTCTCTTTGACTATCTTCTGGTCAACATGACCCTCAAGCCTCTCATCGCCCGCATCCGCCCCTATGACCTTGATCCGCTGGTCAACCTCATCGTGGAAGCTCCCCACGACTTCTCCTTCCCCTCGGGCCATACTGCCGTCTCCTTCGCCTTTGCGGCCGCAGCCGCCTGCATGGGCAAAAAGGCCCATACCGTTTCCCTTATTTTCGCCTGTCTGATGGGCATTTCCCGCATGTATCTCTACGTCCACTACCCTACCGATGTACTGGGCGGCGCCTTTTTCGGCACACTTTGCGGCCTTCTGGCCCTTTTTCTGTGGAAAAAAATCAACAACCGTGATAAAATATAAAATAGGGAAATATATTTTCCTGACCAAATCTGATTTCTCTCTGAGGTGACTTTACAATGACACTGATCCAAGGCATCGTCCTGGGCATCGTCCAGGGTTTTACTGAATTTCTGCCTGTTTCTTCTTCGGGCCATCTGACCCTCTTTTCGGCGCTGATGGACCTGCCTTCTGATATTCTCTTTACCATCGTCGTCCATCTGGGTACCCTGCTGGCCGTCTTCATCGCCTTCTGGGAAGATGTTGTCATGCTGATCCAGGGTGCTCTGGGTCTGGTGCTGGATGGCTTCAAGACCCGCGACATCCCCAAGCGCCGCCTGGTACTCCTGCTGCTGGTTGCTACCCTGCCCCTGGTCATCGGCGCTCTGCTCAACGATACCGTTGAAGCCATGTTCGACAGCCCCCTCTTTGTCGGCTGTGCGCTGCTGGTCACATCCTGTGTTCTCTTCGTGGCTGACCGCCATGGCGGCGGACACAAGACAGCCGCCAACGCCACCTTTAAGGATGCCGCCATCGTCGGTCTGGCTCAGCTGTGCGCCCTCTTCCCCGGCATCTCCCGTTCGGGCAGCACCATGTGTGCCGGTCTCTTTGCCGGATTGGACCGCGATTTTGCCGTCCGCTTCGCCTTCCTGCTTTCCATTCCCGCCGTTGCCGGTTCCTTCGTCTTCAAGCTGCCCGATCTGCTGGAAACCGGCATGATGGCCGCTTCGGCAGCCCCCTACATTGCAGGCTTTATTGCTGCTCTCATCAGCGGCTGGCTGGCCATCAAGCTGGTCAACCTGCTGGTCAAGCGCAACAGCTTCCGCTACTTCTCCTATTACTGCGCCGCCGTCGGCGTTGTGACCATCATCCTCAATCTCATTTAGGAGGGATCCCATGAGCGAAAAGAAATCAACGACAAGCCGGGAAGGAGGCAAGGCTCGTTCCCCAAAAACCGACAGCAAGCCCAAGGCTGCTGCAGCCGGTACCCCTAAGAAAAAGCCCGCAGCTTCCAAAAAAGCACCTGCCGCCAACGACCGTCAGAAGCGCCTGCTCCATCGCAGCATTCGTGCAGGCAGCTATCTCTTTCTGGCCTTTCTGGGTGTCCTCTCCCTCTTTAACAAGATCGAAGGCTTCCTGCTGGATTGGTACAGAGCCGTCCTCGGCGCCCTCTTTGGCTTCGGCTACTATCTGACCCCGCTCTGCTTCCTTGCAGCATCGGTCATGCTGATCGCCCGTATGAAACATAAGGTCCGCGCCCGCGAGACCGCCATCTTCTGTGTGCCCGTTCTCTTCGGTGCCATGGGACACATGCTCCGTGACTTCAGTGTTTACCCCTCCGGCCTGGCCGGCATCAAGCAGCTGTGCATCACCGGCCGCGAGCTGAGCTCGGGCGGCCTGATCTCCGGCCTGCTGGGCCGCCTGCTCAAGGCAGCTGTTTCGGCCGGCGGCGGTATTTTCCTTTGCCTGCTGGCCATCATCGCCTGCCTCTTCATCGCCACCGGCACCAACCCCCTCGAGTTTTTCAAAATGCTCCGCCCCTCTCCTGAGGAAGGCGATGAGGATGAAGAAGAACCGCAGGGCATCCCTGCATGGCTGCGCCGCTATCGCGAACAGAAGGCTGCCAAAGCTGCCAGAAAAGCCCGTGCTGCCGAAAAGGCTGCAAAAGCTACATCGGCTGCCTCCTCTGCACCGACCCCCAAAGCCAAGCCTGCTTCGGATAAAAAGCTGACCTCTCTGGGCGGCGGTTTTGTCGATTTCTTCCGCAAGGATGAGAACGAACCTGCACCGGAGGATGCCGACATCGATTTCGATGAGCTGAATGCCGCCATTGAAGCCGCCGAGCAGACCCCCGTCCGTCCCCCCCTCTTCTTTGAACAGATGGACAAGCCGAACAGCGAAGATGACCTTCTGCCTTTCGATTCGGTCATGCCGCCGGTCATCCGTCCCGATCTCCCCTTTGAAGCTGCGCCGGTGATCGACTTCCCTGCGCCGACACCTGCTCCTGCTGCCGAAACCCCTGCTGCGCCTGTCCAGCCCATCGATGCCCCTTTTGATCTGAGCGGCGCAAAGACAGCCGAAGGCACTCCCCTTTCGGCCGATGCCGCCTTTGATATCTTTACAGAGGACAACCCTCCCCCTGTTGAACTGAGCCTGGACGAGAAGCGTCAGGCTGCCAGCGAAGCCCACGAACAGGCAGCGGCTGAAAATCAGGCGGCGGCTCAGCTGGGCAGCGTCGCCGAAAAGGCTGAAGCCGGACAGTATATCTATCCGCCCCTTTCTCTGCTGACTCCCGGCGAGCCCAGCCTCGGTGCCGACCATGAAAGCATCGTCCGCTGCGCCGAGCGCCTGCTGGATACCCTCAAGAGCTTTAATATCGATGCTACCATCGTCAACGTCACCAAGGGTCCCACCATTACCCGTTACGAGCTCCAGCTCCAGCGTGGCATCAAGTTCTCCAAGGTGACCAACCTCTCGGACGATATTGCCCTTGCCCTCGGCGCATCGGCGGTTCGCATCGCTCCCATTCCTGCCAACAATTCTGTTGGTATCGAAGTCCCCAACGATATTCAGGAGACCGTTTCCCTCCGCGATGTTCTGCAGAACAAGTCCTTCTCCGGCGCAAAGTCCAAGGTTTCCTTCGCCGTCGGCAAGGACATTGCCGGCCAGTGTGTCGTCGGTGACATTGCCAAAATGCCCCACATGCTGATTGCCGGTACTACCGGTTCCGGTAAGTCGGTCTGCATCAACTCTCTCCTCATCAGCCTGATCTACAAGGCTTCGCCCGAAGAGGTCCGCCTCATTCTGGTCGATCCCAAGATGATCGAGCTGGGTATGTACAACGGTGTTCCCCATCTGCTCATTCCCGTCGTTACCGAGCCCAAAAAGGCTGCCGGTGCCCTCAACTGGGCGGTTGGCGAAATGATGCGCCGCTACAAGCTGCTGGCCGAATACAATGTCCGCAGCCTGGAAGCCTACAATGAAGAGGTCCGCCGCCGCGGTGAAGGCAAGGTCCTGCCCCAGATCGTCATCGTCATCGATGAGCTTGCCGACCTGATGATGGTCGCTGCCAAGGAGGTCGAAGAATCGATCGCCCGCATCGCCCAGATGGCCCGTGCTGCCGGTATGCATCTGATCGTTGCCACCCAGCGCCCCTCTACTGATGTTATCACCGGTCTGATGAAGGCCAATATTCCTTCCCGCGTCTCCTTTGCCGTCGCATCCCAGATCGAATCCCGCATCATTCTGGACCAGACCGGCGCCGAAAAGCTGATCGGCCGCGGCGATATGCTGTATAATCCTCTGGGCGCAGGCAAGCCCCAGCGCGTACAGGGCTGTTTCGTCAGCTCTTCCGAAGTCGAATCGGTTATCGACTTTGTCAAGAATACCAGCACAGCCGAATACTCTCAGGAAGTCCTCGACCACATCGAGCGGCAGGCCGAAGCGCAGGCTGCGGCCGCCCGTGGTGAAAAGGGAGATGACGGCGAAGAGGGTGATGATCCCCTGCTGATGGATGCCATCTCGGTGGTCGTTGAACGCGGTGAGGCTTCCACCTCCCTGCTCCAGCGCCGCCTCAAGCTGGGCTATGCCCGTGCTGCCCGCCTCATCGATATGATGGAGGAGCGCGGTATCGTCGGTCCCTTTGAGGGCAGCAAACCTCGCTCGGTCACCCTCACCCGTGACCAGTGGGCAGAAATGCAGCTCAGAATGCGCGGATAACCCTCCGGGTTTGAAAACACCGCTCTGCCCCTTCACCTTGACCGTAATTCAATTTCAGATTAAAAGGAGTGCTTCGTATGTCTTTTAAGAAAATCGAACCGAAAATGATCGAAGGCAATGTCATTGCCGCCTTCGATAACGGCTGGGGCCTTGTCACCGCCGGCACCGAGACCGACTACAACACCATGACCATTTCCTGGGGCCAGATGGGCTGCCTGTGGAACCGCCCGGTCTGCACCGTTTACATCCGTCCCTGCCGCTATACCTACAAGTTCACCGAGGCCAGCGAGCGCTTCACCGTTTCCCTCTTCAATAAGGAAGACTGCCGCGAGCCCCTCAAGATCCTCGGCTCCAAGTCGGGCCGTGAGATGAACAAGATGCAGGACAGTGGCCTGACTCCCATGCAGTTTGACGGCTGCACCGGTTATGCCGAGGCCAAATATGTTCTGGTCGTCCGCAAGCTCTATGACCAGCAGTTTGACCCCGCCCGCATCCCCGAAGAGGTTCGCAGCTCCATGTACAAGACAGTGGCCGATGACGATCTCCACCGCCAGTACATCTGCCTCATCGAAGCTGTTTACGAAAAGGAATAATCCAAAGCATGTGAAAAAGCCGCAGGCATAATGCCTGCGGCTTTGGTTTTTGTTTGAAAGATTTTATGCCTTGGGGCCGGCAGCAACGACTTCGGCAGGCATCTTGTCGTACTTCTTGAAGTTTTCGACAAAACGATTGACCAGATCCTTGGCCTTGGCATGGTACTCTTCCTTGTTCTCCCATGTCTTTTCGGGCATGAGCAGCTCGGAGGGAACACCCTCGATGGCCTTGGGAACCGAAACGCCAAAATAAGGATCGACCTCAAACTCACCCTGTTCCAGTTCACCCTTGAGGGCAGCCGAAACCATGGCGCGGGTATACTTCAGGCTGATACGCTTGCCTGTGCCATTCCAGCCGGTGTTGACCAGATAGACATTGGCGCCGGTCTTTTCGACCTTCTCGGCCAGCATAGCGGCATAAGCCGAAGGATCGAGGGGCAGGAAAGGCTCACCAAAGCAGGTGGAGAAGGTGGGGACAGGCGATGTGACGCCGATCTCTGTACCGGCCAGCTTGGAAGTGAAGCCGGAAACGAAATAGTACATGGCCTGGTTCTTATCCAGCTTGGAGATGGGAGGCAGAACACCGAAGGCATCGGCGGTCAGGAAGATGACCGTCTTGGGTGTGCCTCCAACGCCTTCCAGCTTGGCATTGTTGATATAATGGATGGGATAGCCGACACGGGAGTTCTCAGCCAGCGAAGCATCGTCGAAATCGAACTCGCGGGTTTCGGGATCCATAACGACATTTTCGACCAGCGAGCCGAACTTGATGGCATTGTAGATATCGGGCTCCTTCTCGGCCGACAGATTGATGCACTTGGCATAGCAGCCGCCCTCGAAGTTGAAGACCGAGTCATCGGTCCAGCCATGCTCGTCATCACCGATCAGCTGGCGCTCAGGGTCAGCCGAAAGGGTGGTCTTACCTGTGCCCGACAGGCCGAAGAAGACGGCCGAAACGCCATCCTTGCCGATGTTGGCCGAGCAGTGCATGGGGAATACACCCATCTTGGGCATGACATAGTTCATGACCGAGAAGACCGACTTCTTGATCTCACCGGCATACTGTGTGCCGCAGATCAGAACGATCTTTTCTTCATAGTTGACCAGAATGGCTGCCTCGCTGCGTGTGCCGTCGATCTCGGGAACACACTTGAAGCCGGGAACGGCAATGATGGTATAATCGGGTGCAAAGTTCTCCAGCTGTTCCTCTGTGGGACGGATGAGCAGCTGATGAATAAACATGTTCTGGGAGGCCAGCTCGTTAACGATACGGAAGGCCTGTGTATAGCGCTTGTCAGCACCGGCAAAGCCATCGAAGATAAAGATCTCACGATTCTGCAGATAAGCGACTGCCTTGTTGTAGATGGCATCAAAACGTTCTTTGGTGATGGGGCGGTTGACGCTGCCCCATGCGATCTCGTCGTGGACGGCAGGTGTATCAACGATGAACTTATCATTGGCAGAGCGGCCGGTATATTTTCCGGTCTTGACGACCAGCGCACCGGTATTGCTCAGTGTGCTCTCTCCGCGGCGCAGTGCATGCTCGGTCAGCTGCGAAGGCTTGAGGTTGCGGTAGATTGCTGTTGCATTGATGATGCCCAGCTTTTCGATTCCATAGGTATTCATTTCTCTTTCCCCCTGTATATATTTATACCTTGTATATTTTTTAAGAAAGTATTACGCATTATTTATATCCCCTATTATAACACACTTCATTTATTAAACAAGTCTTTTGCTGATTTAAAAAGAAAAAGCTGCCCGAAGGCAGCCTTTTTTTCAAAACAAATCCTTGATCCACTGGAACAGCTCGAAAATATGATGTTCATCAAGAAAATTACCCAGCAGGATGAGTAAAGCGGTGATCGTACCCGGGATAAGTAACGAGGCAGCAAGGGTCCTCCAGTCATCGGGATCGCTGATATCAAATGCATACAGCGCACCAGCTGTCAACAGCAAAGTGGTCAATCCGGCAAACCACGCAAAGAAATGGCAGACAATACCCAAAGGAACAAACATACCGAGAATGCTAAGAAGCAGCACCAGAAGCGGCGGACAGAGGCAAATACAAAGAATAATAATCATAACTTTTCCCCCATTATAAGTTACTCTCATTATAAAGCAAAAAAACACAGCTGTCCACCTGCGCAGAAAAGAAAACCCCATCCACAGGCTGTGGATGGGGCATTTTCGGTTTACTGATTTTCTTCTGCGGCTCTTTTTGCAGCCGCTTCTTTTTTCAGTTCTTTCTTACGCTTATTGGAGAATCTTTCCTCTTCGCTGAAGATGCAGCCGCAGTATTTCTGCATATAGATATCCAGCGCCTTGGCCCGATCCTGCCCTTCGTGAAAGTACGGACGGAAATCCTCGGCCAGAAACTCAACGCCATACTGCTCAGCAAGCTGGGCACCGATCTTACAGATGGCTTCCCGATTCTGATAGGGGCTGACCAGCAAGGATGTGGTGAAGCTGTCGAATCCGCGGGCTGCTGCTTCCTGCGCTGTACGCTCCAGACGGCTGCGATAGCAGAAAACGCAGCGGGCAGCGATATTATCTGCCACTGCCTGTACAAAGGCGCGCAGGCCATACTCATCCTCAACGATCAAGGGGAGATCGATGGACTGGGCATAGGCCTTCATGGCATCCCGGCGGGCACGATATTCGGTAAAGGGATGGATATTGTTGTTATACCAGAAGGCTGTCGGCTCGATGCCCTTGCTGCGCAGCGTTTCGATGCACATGATAGAACAGGGGGCACAGCAGACATGGATAAGGGTATTCTTCATCTTACTTGTGGAAGAGACGGTTGACCTGATAACGAGGCTCACAGGTCAGATTGAGGCCCAGACGACGATAGATATCTTCATCGACCGACGAAAGCATGACGGTGGAATGGGCCTCACAGCCGCGCAGATCGCTCAGACGGACAAAGGCACGCTCGGCATTCTTGTCGGTAGCGGCACTCATACTGAGGGCGATGAGAACTTCATCGGAATGCAGGCGGGGGTTCTTGCCGCCCAGCAGACCGGTCTTGAGACGCTGGATAGGTGCAATGGCCGCTGCCGAAATAAAGTGGATGGGGCGCTCGATATTCTCCATGGCCTTGACGGCATTGAGGAGAGCTGCCGAAGCAGGGCCCATCAGCTCACTGGTCTTGCCTGTGACGATGCGGCCATCCTTGAGTTCGATGGCCATGACAGGGCCTTCGATGGCCTCTTCCAGCTCAAGCGCTGCGCCGATAACCGGACGGACATCAAGAGAAATAACCTTCTGCTGAATGAGCAGCTCGATCTTATTGATGGCCTCCTCGGTGCCGATTCCCTTGCGATAGTCAGCCTTGGCCTTGTAGTAACGGCGGATGATCTCCTGATTGGAGGCGGCACAGCAGGCATCATCATCAAAGATGCAGTAGCCGGCCATATTGACACCCATATCGGTGGGCGACTTATAAGGACTTTCACCCGAGATCTGCTCGAAAATAGCGTTCAGAACAGGGAAGACCTCAACGTCGCGGTTATAGTTGACGGTAGTTACTCCGTATGCTTCAAGATGATACGGGTCTATCATATTCATATCGTCAAGATCGGCGGTAGCCGCCTCGTATGCGAGGTTGACGGGATGGCGCAGAGGCAGGTTCCAGATCGGGAAGGTCTCGAATTTAGCGTAACCGGCTTTTACGCCGCGCTTGTTTTCGTGATAGAGCTGAGAAAGGCAGGTAGCCATCTTGCCGCTTCCGGGACCGGGTGCGGTCATAACTACCAAAGGACGCTCGGTTTCGATGTACTCGTTCTTACCAAAGCCCTCGTCGCTGACGATATACTTAACGTCGTAGGGATAACCCTCGATAGGATAGTGCAGGAATACCTTTACGCCAAATCCCTCAAGCTTTTTCTTGAAGGCCTCAACGCCTGCCTGACCGCGGTACTGTGCGATGCAGACACTGCCGACGTAAAGACCGATGCCGCGGAATGCGTCGATAAGACGGAGAACGTCGGCGTCGTAGGTGATGCCGATATCGCCGCGGATCTTGTTGTTTTCGATATGCTCGGAATTGATAACGATAACGATCTCGGACATTTCCTTGAGCTTGAGAAGCATCTGAAGCTTACTGTCAGGCTGGAATCCGGGAAGAACGCGAGAAGCGTGAAAATCGTCAAAAAGCTTGCCGCCGAATTCAAGATAAAGCTTACCGCCGAAATCGGCAATACGCTTTCCAATTTCCTCCGACTGCTTTTCGATATAAGCTGCGTTGTTAAAACCTAAATTAAACATTATCAACCCTCGCCTTCAATTTGAACTGCACAAACAAGATTATTGTAACACGAAGACCTCACTATGTCAATATTAATTCAAAGAGGAATTGCAAAATTAAAATTTTTATGGTAAAATATATTGTAATAAAACCAAAAGGATAAATTATGGCACAGTATGAATTGACCGCCACATGTCTTTTCGGACTCGAGGGACTGCTGGGCGACGAAATAACCGCACTTGGATACGAACGTACAGAAACTATCGACGGCCGCGTCAGCTTTAAGGGTGACGCAGACGCCATCGCGCGCTCAAATCTCTGGCTCAGAACGGCCGAAAGAGTGCTCATCAAGGTCGGCAGCTTTCACGCAGAGACCTTCGAGGAGCTTTTTGAGGGAACGAAAGCGCTCGGTTGGAGTGAATTTATCGGCCCCGACGATGCTTTTCCGGTAAAGGGTCATTCGGTGCGCAGTAAGCTGTTTGCGATCCCGAGCTGTCAGAGTATTATCAAAAAGGCTCTGGTCGACAATCTGGGAAACGAATACGGAATGTCTGTCTTTCCCGAAGAGGGAACCAAGGTTCAGGTTGTTTTCTTTATCCTGAACGATGAGGTCACGCTGCTTATCGATACAACGGGGGTCGGGCTTCACAAGCGCGGATACCGACCGGCGGCGAATGCAGCTCCGCTCAGAGAAACGCTTGCCGCGGCTCTGGTCAAAATCTCCCGCCCGCGTGAAGAGGTTCTGCTCTACGATCCGATGTGCGGATCGGGAACCATTCCGATAGAAGCGGCGCTGATGATGACAAACACCGCGCCCGGAATCAATCGCAGCTTTGCTGCAGAGGATTTCGATTCGTTGCCTATGAATATTTGGGCGAAGGCACGTGAAGAAGCACGTGATATGCAGGACCTTTCAAGCAAATTCGAAGCGTGGGGAAGTGATATCGACGCCGATGCGCTTGACATCGCGCGCGAAAACGTAAAGCGTGCGGGAATGGACGGACACGTCAGAATATTCCGCCGTGATGTGCTAAAAATAGTAAAGGAAGACGGCCGTGCTACCATCGTATGCAATCCGCCGTACGGCGAAAGACTGATGGATCAAAAGGAAGCGCAGACACTCT